>Ga0228698_1000006_pt1 | contig 259047 bp, 257 predicted proteins | sample McNCre117_Aug_MG_FD_178015 | JGI IMG/M metagenome (GOLD analysis project Ga0228698, IMG submission 178015) | Freshwater microbial communities from McNutts Creek, Athens, Georgia, United States - 1-17_Aug_MG | ecosystem: Environmental > Aquatic > Freshwater > Creek | place: USA: Georgia... | reverse complement strand
GCAATGGGGCCGGTCTCTCCGCCCCTCCGGGGCTCCGAGCCCGGCCCCATTGCTCAGACCACGCCACACGGCGTAACTTCGCCAAAGGCTCTACTTACGGCTGGATGAAACTTCCAAGGCAGGTCACCGTCAAAGCCCAACCACGCGGATCAAAGCACCAAGGCCCCACGGTTTCCGTAACGGCTGGCGGGGCCTCGCCAACGGCTCCACGAACGCGACGATAGAGATTCTGAACCGCCACCTCCAACTCTGCCAAATGCAATGGCTTGGTTAGATAATTGTCGGCACCGCTTTTCAGACCCGCAATTCGGTCACTGACCTGTCCGCGAGCCGTCAGCATAATGATGCCCACTGCCGGAGATTTCTCCCGCAGGACTCTCGAAATGAAAAAACCATCCTTGTCGGGCAAATTCACATCAAGGATCACAACGTCTGCAGGCTGATCGTCCCAGGCCAGAAAGAATTCCTCCGCACTGTAACAGCCGACCGCATCCATCCCCTTCTTGATGAGGAAGCTGCGGATCGTACCACACAGATCCTGGTCGTCTTCGGCGACAATGATACGCATGCGGAAACGCCCCCTCCAGACCCTAGCCAGCCAATAAGAAGCGTCAAATCCCCTCAGAGGAAAGTTTCATTTTGTTGCATTGAAGGGAAGGCGAAGAGTGAAACGGCTTCCTTCTCCATACCGACTTTCAACCTCCACCCCGCCCCCCAGAACCTCTGAGATTCGACGAACGATGTGGAGACCGAGTCCTGCACCACCTTTTTTATACACCCGCTCGGAACGATAATATTTATCAAAAATATACTTCACCTCATCATCTTCAATCCCGATCCCATGATCGGCAACAGATATGAGAACATCACCCTCATTTCTATCAATAAAAATCTCAATACTCGCTGAAGAGTCAGAATATTTAATTGCATTGTCCACAAGATTCGAAATAGCAATCTTCAACAACTGACCATCACTGACAATTCGCGGAAAAAATACTTTCTCAACAACCCTCAAACGATCGACAGCCACCACCCTGCCCACGCGCTCCTCAACAATCTCAGCCACAATCTTTCTGACGCTAACAAGGCCCAGGCGCGCCTGCATCCCACTGCTATCGAGCCAATCATCCGACAAGCAGGTATCAATCAGCCCCTCCATTCGAGTCACGGCACGCTGAATTTTACCAAACTCAACCGAGGCCTCGTGCTGATCCAACTTGCAGATCGACACCAATGACGCTGAAGCAGAGATAATTCCGAGAGGCGTTTTAAATTCGTGCGAAACCATCGCCAAAAAATTTCTCTGCTCTTGCCGCGCCTGACGCTCACTCTCAAGCGCAACGTCGCTTTGCCGACGACTTTCCCGCAACTTCAGAGATAAACTCCGCATATACAATGCCCAGACAACGACAATCGACAGCGCCACAATGAATATAATGACTATTTTTAGAACAAGACCATAATCAACGCCGACCTCGGCCTTGATTGAAACATGCCTGTTGGCAATATCCCACTTCTCTACAGGAGATATAGAGAGAACTCCTTTTTCAAGAATATCCCTCAGCATTGGCTCACTAGAAACAACACCAACCCTAAGATTGTTATCATAACCAGGGAGCTGCCCCGCAATTTTGAGATTAAACAGCCCCTCTTTTTTAATGGTATAGGCAGCAACGATCAGAGAGCGGACCGTCATAGAGGCGCCCTTGCTCGAGACCATGTCAATGACGTCCCGCTCGCTTGGAACCGTAATGACTCGAAGATTGGGATAATCTTTCCTGATCCGCTCCTCCATAGAGGTTCCCTCGGGAAAGACAATACTCTCACCAGAAATAGCAGATGGATCAACAATAAACGGATGCTCTTCGCGCGTGATGAAGACATTCGTATCATTAAAAATTGGGGATGTGAATATCAACCACCCATCACGTTTTGGGGTTTGATTCAGAAAACTGAGCAGCTTGCATTTACCTTCCATTGACGCAGCAATGCTCTCATCCCAATCCTTGGTCCTCACAAGCTTCAGCTCGATACCAACGCGGCTTGCCGCCAATCGCAACAGGTCCGCTGCAATCCCATCATACGCGCCATTCGCATCAATAAATTCGAACGGCTCCCAGTCAGGATCAACGCAGAAGGTCACTGGACCAAGTTTTTTAAGATAGTCTCGTTCCGCATCCGACAATTCAATGGCACCGCTCGGATGCGCCTGGAACAACAAAACAGTAAAGGCAATGAATATATATCCAAAGCTACGCCATAAAATATTCATTGGACACGCCCCTTACGCCACAATCCCCAGAAAATACTTTCTATTGCAATACGTTCACAGAAAGCATCAAAAGCGACTGGTACCAATACCAGCGATGTAAATTGAAGTTTAAGCTCCCCTGGTGACAAGGCATCACACCCCTGAGTCTGCCCCTATCACAGCCAAACACCCTCCAACATTAACACAACACAAGAGGCATCTATCACCATCTTGCGGCCATGGCGGAAACCAAGGAAACGTTCGCGAAGCTCTCCACAAGCGCGGCGCCGACGCCCAAAGAACGCCTCAGCCCGCAAAAGCTGCGGTGAACGGATTTCGATCAGGATATTGAAAGCCCTTAGCCGCATCCCAGCCATCAGTCCGGTGCGCTTTCACCAGAGCCCATACATGCCTGCGATGAAGAGGGCAGAACTCGTCCGCGAAGACATCATCCTCGACGGCCAAAAATAGCCCGAGACCGTCTTCCGACCCATGCCGTGTTATTAAATGCGGGAAAATTCTCGCTGATACGCTGAAATGGCGTCCCCAAGGGGACATGAACCCAAAAACTCTATAACATATTGATTCTAGACAACAAAATTTTCGAGATTTGGCCAAAAATGGTACGCGAAGGTGTACATTTTGGGCGCGTCGTTGTCAAGAAATTGGCACATCCACCGCCGCCCCGTCACTCTCCCGGCGGCACGAACGCCCCTTCGATATCCTTGTCCGTGACGGCGCCCGCGTCAATCAGCGCCTGCCCCCAGGCGCGGTAAGTCGACATCAGCGCCTTGACGGCCTCGGCCTCCATCGCCGCCATGCGCTCCCCCGGCTCGACCGCCCTGGCCGCCTGACGCTGGCGATCACGGATACGGCGCCGTTCTTCTGCGAATCCGTCGCCTCCAGCGCCAACGACGCTGAACCAAAATGCCGCCAGCGGCCTGTCGAGAAGGAGGCGCGACCGCTCGGGCGGACGCAGTGTCCCCTGCGGGCGCCCGGCACCGTTCGACATCAGCATCATGATGAGCCGCGCCATTCGGCGGTCATCGTCCACCCCACGCCGTCGGCGGCATTCCACCTGCCAAGCGTCCAGCGAACCCCACTCAGCCAGGATGTCTGGCCAGAGGCATTGCGCCTCCCACTCAGCGGCCTGCATCTGCCCGTGGCGGATGGCCGCGCGAAACGCCGGGGTGTTCAGGATGTCGGCGGTGGTCACCGGGGCGCATACGTCCATGTCGGTGCCTCCTCAATGGTGGGGGGCGTCGCCGGAGTGGCCTCGGCGGCAGGTTGCGGATTAAGCCGCCGGGCGATGTGAGTTGGCATCGGCCCGTAAGCCGCCGCCGGGGTGGGAGCGGCGCTGGCCGTCTGTCGGGCCAATGGCCGTGGTTGTTCGGCCACCACCCCATCAGCCGACTTCTCCGCCGCAAGCCGGGCGGCATAATCCGGGTGAAAGCCGAGGCACATCTCAGCGGCCTTCGAGGCGTCGGCGGCGGCTCGGAAAATCTCGCGCTTATCCCGCTTCAGGGCGGCGACCCAAGAATCGATGTACGACGTATGCTGGCCAAGGTCGAGCGGTAGACCCATCTCGGCGGCGGTGAACACGGAGCACAACTCTGCCCGCAATTCTTCCTGGCTGTATGCGGCGTTTCCCCACCGTCCGCTCAAGTTCCGGTTCAACCTGGATTCATGGCCCGTCCAGTGGCCAAGCTCGTGAAGGGCGGTGGCCGACCAAGCGTCTGCTGAGAGAAACGCCGACTTCGGCGGGAGCTGAATCAAATTCTGGCTTGGTGCGTAGAACGCCTTGTCGCCACCCTCGCGGATCACGGCGCCTGAATTGTGCAAGATGGTCTCTGTGGCTTCCGGCGCCCTCCATGGGGCCTCCTCGATGCCGGGGGCGACGTAGGGCGGCACCCCGTCGATTTGGGTGGCCGCGTGGAATATTGGATAGGCTCGGAGCACCGGAACGGTTTTCTCCTTCTCTACGTCCTCGGGAGCGTCGCGGTCAGCCACTTGCACGGGTTTGAAAAAAAACACCAGCGCCGCTTTCTCGCCCTTTCTGACCCGCCAGCCCTTGGCCTTTGCCTGGTCGAAACTGCACCAGCGCGGGTCGCCTGTCTCCCATGTCCTTGGGTGGCTTCCCAGCAACATAATGTTGACGCCATGGTAGCGACGACCTGTCGCGGCGTTGAACGGCCCCGAAGGCATCGCTTTGTCGGAATCCCAGGGCTTGCGCCAGGGCGGCACCCCCGCTTCGAGTGCGGCGACGATTCGGTCGGTGACTTCTTGAAAGTGGTCGCGCGGCGTGTACCTCGTCTCAGCCATGGTTCGTCCTCCCTGTACGAGCGGCCATGATTTCTTCCATTGACGGCCCCATGTCGGCGGGTGCCGCCTCCAGCCCCAGGTCGATGATGTCGGCGGCGGTCAGGACGACATCGCCGGGCAGGATCCTGGCCTGCGGCGGCGCGGTGGTTGGGCGTCTCATGGGCGCATCTCCTGTATCGGCTGGGGCTGGATGGTGTCAGGGGCGGAGGGCGCGGGTGCCAGATTCTCTGGCGCCAGCTTCCGCCGGACGTGCGATGGCTTCTCCATGGCCAGCGGACGCTGTTTGGATTCTTCGCATTCCATGGTGATGGCCGACGGTGGATAACCCGCCGCGATGGCCAGCGCTCTGGCTCGCCGCTGGTACGCTTCGGAGCCGCCAAAAAATCGGATGCAGTCCCATTCCCGGGCCTGCGCGGCGGCGATCATCAGCTTGATTTCGTCGTCGGTCGGCTCGCCCTGACGCTCCAGCGTCAGAGTGTCGCCCGCGTCGATGAGCGTGGTGGTCGGCGTCAGGCGCACGAGCCATCCTTGATTGGACTGGTCGACCGCGTACCCCAGGGCCGTCCAGTAGTCTCGGTGGATTGACACCACTGGCGAGTAGAATCTCTTTCGGCGGCCAGAGGTACAGCCGCTCGGTCGTTTGGTGGACATCGTCATGCTCCTGTTGTCGGTGGTTCGAAGGGCGCGCTGGCAAGCCTCGACGGTCGGCAGGGTTGACTGGTCGATGTCGGCTAGGCACCGCTGGACATCAGCGGCCCGCAAGCCGAGACGGCGCGGCAATGAGTGCGGCGTCCCGGCCAGATCGACGGCGACGATGCCACGGCGCCCGATGGCCAGTTTGAGTCCGCTGGTGGCGATGGCGGCGGCGATGTCGGCAACGGCGATTCCTGTCCGCTCCTGCGCCTGCCAATCGCGATGCGTCGCGGCGGCGACGGGGCGCGGCGTTCCCGTGGGGCGGGTGTGGACACCGATGACCGGGCGAATGGCCCCGTGCCAGCGGGCCTCCAACTCGCGCGAAGCGGTTTCATGCTTGCGATAGGAATGGCTGTCGTTGGCAATCCGGAGCGTCTGGCTATGAGCGCGGCACCACACGACGTGAACGTGCCGACGGCCTTTTTTTCGAATGGCCCACCACGATCCGCTGATGGCCGACTAGGTCGAGGTGCCGCTCCAAACAATCGACGGCCTCGATCCACCTCGGGTCGTCGAGACCAAAGGCTTCATCAGCGGATAGGGACAGACTGGCGTGGTAGAGGGCGCGGCGGCTCCGCGTCCCCAGCGAGACGGCCCGCATGGTGGCCAGCGTCGGCGCCAAGTCGGGGGCGAGGCGTCATCCTTCAAGGATGACTGCAGTCTCATTTTCCCGCGCCAGCAGGTGCCGCGCAAGCCGAGCGACATCTTCGGCGCTATTTCCGCGGGAACTACCCTTCACGACCATGGTCGCCCTCCTGGTCGTCGGCATGGCGGGCACCACCATCGAGGGCGGCCCGGACGGCATTACGGATTTGGATCACATCGGTCGTGAGGCGGCTGAGTGCTGGCGCAGGCAGGCCACCACCCGCCCGAATGCCTTCGCCAAGTTGGTCGACATTCGTGGCGACCGCGCTGACCTGGGAGAGAATTTTCGCCAGCAACTCAATGTCGAGGGTCGGCTTCCGACGGCCAGGACGACGGATGGCCCTCGGCACCTCAGGGACGCGCACCTTGGCGGCGTGAAGCGCGGCGGCGCGGCAGAAATCAGCCCGTTGACGCGGCTGATTCAGCGCCTGTCCGGCGGCGTCCAAGTGGGCGGCCTCAGCGGGCGTGACCCGGTAGCTGACGATGATGGAACGGGATTCGATGTCGGCCATGGCTACCTCCGTCTACAAGGTAGGTTCACGAACTTCGCGAAAACAAGTAACTCGGAGGGCACGAAACTGGCGTTTCCGACGTCACCGACGCCTCAAGCATTGTCTCCCATAGCCTTGTAAACAAATAAATTTTTAGCCATGAGCAGAAACGGGGCCGTGGATGCGGGATTTGGATAGACGTCTATACGTTTGCACGCGGAAACACGCGCCCAGATTTGAGCGGGCATGGGGCATTGAAAAATGCCCACACAATATGCTTGACGGGAAGATCGACTCCAGACAACATGAAGGCATCAGGCAAGACCCATAGCCCACACAAAATAGGTCGAAAAATCATGGTGCAACCCAACATTCCCCCCTCCTCCACCAAAGATAGCGAAGCCCGCTGGGCGAATGATTTCACGTTCTCCGAGCAGGCTTGCTTGGTCGACTTGGTCATCACCACAGCGGATTGGTTAGAGAGGTTGATGGGCCGAGAAACCGTCGACGCCGCACTCAAAGAATTGTGGCGATCAGCGTATCGTGTCGGTCACTGCGGCAACGAAATTAACCAAGCCGAGTGGGACAAAATATGTAGCCAGCCGTGGCGGGACACTTGGGTTAACGACGACACGAACAATCCGACCGACGAATGGTTCGCGGGCCTGCCTTCAGGTGCCCGGCTTATTCGGCTAAACCAGTTTGCCTTCCATGGCTTTTTCTTGGCCAAGGCTGAGAGCGAAGCAGACCTTCAAGCCAAAATCGAAGACGATATTGCGTGGCTTGCCGCCATCGTTGAACGGATTCCCACGCAGTGGACGAACCAGCATGGCGAACCGCTCAGCGTGGACGATCTTCGCCAGACCTACTTGGCCGCGAAAGGTCGGCTTTCCATTGATATTGGCCGGAACATAGCGATTGAAGAGTTGGCGGCTCTCGCTGAGATGAAACTCAAGACGTTGCGCAACGCTATCTACGGGAAAAGTGAAAGCGGCCCTAAGACTGAGGGAGATGGCATGGTCACGGCCACTGCGGCCATTGAATGGCTCACTCTGCGCGATAATTTTCGCCCCTCAATCTGGCGCGAAAGCATCGGAAACAGCGTGGCCGTGTTCGATGGAGAAGAAGCAGGAAACGCCGAGTCCGAAACCGATGCCACTGGCGAATACGTGTTCATTCCAGTCGCTCAAGATGGCACGGAATTTCGGCCTAGCCTCCGAAGGGCACAAGGGTACCAAGTTGGTATGAAAAACAACGAGCAATTCATCGAGGACTATTTCGACGCACTCGACTTTCTGGCTCACATGAAAAAGCCATCATGGCGCAGGCCCAACGAAGAACGAAGCGGTCGCTGGGGCATCGTCAAAGCCGACCGATGGATCCGTCTGGCCAAAGGGCTTCTGGTCGCCGAAATCGCCAACGCCAAACCGTTCTGATCCGGCCTCTTCAAGGAGCTTCACCATGCCACATGCCAGCCACGCCCACGGGGCAACCGGGATGAACATCAGCAAAATTGCCGCGAACCACAAAATTTTCAGGATCAGCGATAATACTGGCGAGCTTTTTCTGCCGCATCGTTTCAGCGATGGATGCTTTCGGGTTGCAGACCGACGCCTTGGGAAAACAAAGCATCATAGCAAAAATCAGATTGCGGTTCGCGACGAAGAAAATCTGATCGCCTTCATTCGTTGTGGATACCCTTGCCGCATGCGGGGCCAGCTTGGCAAAAAAATCAATCTGATACGGCCCGAGGAAATCATATTGGACGGCTCCGCAGTCCGTTAGCAGTGCCATTTCTCCCCCGCAAAACTATGGTTCCCCGGAATACGATCATGCCGACTTTGTTCGAACAATATGCCGCCATCCTTCCTGCCATCTCAGACCCCATGGACAAGCGATTGCTCATCGAGCGCCATGACGACCTGGAGGTTTTCTACTCGCCCTTCGATCACGTGAACCTAGACGCCCGCATTGTCCTCATCGGCATCACGCCGGGCCACTACCAAGCCGAGATGGCATTGAAAACCGCCTCGGACGTGATCAGAAGCGGTGCCTCCAACATTGACGCCGCGCGGAAAGCCAAGGAAACGGCCAGCTTCAGTGGCCCCATGAGGAGCAATCTAGTGGCGATGCTGGATTATTTCCAAATCAACGCGGTCTTGGGAATCGCCAGTTGCGCCAGCCTATTCGACGTCGATGCCCATCTCGTGCATTACACCTCCGCCCTTCGATATCCGGTATACCGCAATGGAAAGAATTACAGCGGCGCCCCGTCGATGACCAGTCACCCCTTCCTCCGAAAGCACCTATTGGCGTGGTTCGCCGAAGAGATGCGACTCTTGCCGAACGCCATCTTCGTCCCTCTCGGGGCAAAGGTCGCCGAAGCTGTCACATACGTAGCCAAGGAAATAGGGGTGCCCGAACACGGCCTGTTGACTGGCATCCAACATCCGAGTGGAGCGAATGCTGAGCGAATCGCCTATCTGCTTGAACGGAAGTCTCGTTCCTCGCTAAGCCAGAAAACCAACCCCAGCGTAATTGATGCCGCCCGCACCAACCTTCAGAAGAAGATTCGGCTTCTCCAGACCGCCTGATTTCGCCTCTTCGAGTACCGGAGTAGGCCGAAAGTCCTCTTGTTCTGTCTCTCTCAAACTTGGCCCGACCGTGCGTCGGGCCTCTTTTTTCAGATCGTTCGTGTTTTGGAGAACGACATGCCCGTCTTTCGGAAAATTCAACTGTTGTTCATTCTCACCGAAATCGTCGTGGCGACCACAGTCCCCACGGTGGCTGTGGCCGATGATGGCACCAAAACCTATGAGGTTATCCGCGACAACCGTGGCATTCGCCAAGGAACCATCCAGGGGGACGGCGTTACCAACCGTCTCGTGGTCTATGATAATCGAGGCCGACGTATCGGCACCATCGACCCGGAACCGGATTACAGCCAGCCCGAAGGTGGCGCGCATCAAGATGATATCGATACCTCGCTGTCACCTGAAATTGAGAACGAAGAGCGTGACGGAAACAAAAGCCAGTAAGCGTCCAATACGAGACGGCAATCGAGGTCGGCCTGTTCAGAGCGAAGGCAAGCGGAGGCATCAGCGCCAGCAGGGTGATGTGGCACCAACACAGTATGGGCGCCAGCACGAAGGTCGGCTCCGCCGGCATGGCCGCCGGAGGGCGGCTGGGGGTCAACGGGGGCATCGCCCCCTTGCAAGCGTGTAGATGGCCGAAGGCGGTCTACATCATGGCTTGCTAAGTTGTGGCTAAGTTGTGGTAGTTTTTTCTTTCCCGTAGACCCGTGTTGACGGGACTTCTGGCGAGGCTAAACCGTCGTCTGGAAGGGCGTAGTGTCCGAGATTCCTGAGCGCTGATCGCCAACTCTGCCCTATACCGACCCTATTTACACATCCGTCTGCCGCAAGCCCCGTCAACGCTCGTAGGTTTTCGTCTACACGGCGACGATGGCCGTCGGTCAGCGTCTACAACGCGTTGACAGGGTGACGATGGCCTGGTTGGCCTGGCTAAGGGCGGCGTGGTGAACACGATATTTGGCGGCGATCTCGGCGCTTTTTGCATCGGCGGTGCCGGAGTGGCGCTGACCTCAGTTGTAGACGGGGCCGTTGACGCGGTGTTGACGGCGGAACCTGTCGTAGACGGCGGTATGCCGCCCACCTCGTGGCTGGGGCCGCACCCGTCCCCGCTTTCCAGCCCCGCCAGGGGCCGAAGCGAAGCGGAGCAGACCGCTGGGCATGAGGAGCGCGCCAACATAGCGCTGGCGACGATGCCCGGCGGGCTGTGCGTAAGCGGGGATGGCGCCATGTGGGTGGGAGTGTTTACGATCGCAGGCGGCGTTGACGGCGAGCACACGGCCAGCCAATTCCTCCTGGCGATGCGCCGGGCCAGTGGCGTCCACGTTTTCACCCCCTGTCAACCCTTGGAAAACCAAGGCTTCCAAGGGGGTATGGCGGTCGCCGTACCGTACTCGTACGGTGTGGGTACGGTGCGGCCACCGTATCTTACCGACAACCCATATCGAGACACGCCCAAGTCAAACCTCGTGGGGTGATCGATTTGGACAGACCTCTATGATTTGATAGGGAAAGGCTCCGGAGAAGCTATAGCCACCATTCGGCAAACGCGGTACGTTCATCAATCACTGAAAGTTGTCGTTGAGGCGCAGGCTTAGCCAATCATAATCACTGTCACTTGCACCTGCCAGAGGACGGCGTCCACCCTGGAATGTCTGCTGGGGATATCGTAGCCATCTCCATTGCTTCCGCGGGCATGACTGGCGGAGGCTCCCAGATTTGAACGCGCAAGCGGGCATCACATACGCCCATACGTCTCTTCGTTAAGATAGAAACTCAGGCCCATGAAACTCATCAAGAACAGTGGAAACGACCGAGTCGTCGATGAACTGCGAAAGAACCTGACGCCATCGTCAGATCTTGATATCGCCTCTCCTGCTTTTTCTCTTTTCGCATTTGGCGAGTTGCGGGACCTGCTGGAAAAAATTGGGTCGGCACGGATGGTGCTACCTTCAGCCGACCGCGATGATATCAGTCTGCTCGGCCCCGAAGCGGATAGGCCGTTCCGCAATCGCCTGACGGCTCGTTGGCTGGCGCGCCAATGCGCCGAGTGGATCGGGAAGAAGGTGGAAATGCGTGCCGCGCCCACGGCCATTCCCCAGTCCATCATTATCGCCAATCCGAATGATGCGGCCCACCACCGGGTGATCATGGGGAATTGCCCGTTCACCATGGACGGGCTTGGCCTGACACCTGGAAACCAGTTTGGCCTGATCCAGTCCTCTGAGGGAGCGGATGAGTGCCAGCTTCTCGGCTCCTGGTTTTCGGCCCTTTGGAACAGCCTGTCACCATCCTCGGAAGTAAAGGAAAGCCTTCTTCGACGGCTCAACGACATCGTCGAACACAAGGCTCCCTCTCTCATCTACTACCTGACGCTGTTTCACCTGTTCAAAGACCTGGGCGACGAACTGGACGAGGACAAAATCGTCAAGTCAGCGACAGGAATCCGCGACACGGTCGTCTGGAAGAAGCTCTTCCGCTTTCAGCGCGATGGCGTAGTTGGCGCCATCGACAAGCTGGAGCGCCTCGGCGGGTGCATCATCGCCGACAGCGTCGGCCTGGGTAAAACCTTCGAGGCGCTGGCGGTCATCAAATATTATGAACTCCGGAATGACCGGGTGCTGGTGCTCTGCCCCAAGCGCCTGCGCGACAACTGGACGATCTATAAGGCCAACGACCGCCGGAACATCCTGGCGCCTGACCGCCTGAATTACGATGTGCTAAATCATACAGACCTATCCCGCGACGGCGGGCTGTCGGGCGATATCGACCTGTCCTACGTCAACTGGGGCAACTACGACCTCGTCGTCATCGACGAGTCGCACAACTTCCGTAACAAGTCGACCCATAAGGACAGGGATACTCGCTACGACCACCTGATGAAGCGCATCATCAAGTCCGGTGTGAAGACCAAAGTGTTGATGCTGTCGGCGACCCCGGTCAACAACCGCCTTGCCGACCTCAAAAACCAGATTGCTTTCGTGACCGAGGGCAATGACGGCGCATTGCATAGCCACAACATCTCCAGCATCGAGACAACCGTCCGGCTGGCTCAGGCGCAGTTCAATCGCTGGCTCACCATGCCAGAGGCTGAGCGTTCACCGACGCGGCTGATGGACATGCTGGGGTTCGACTATTTCAAATTGCTCGATCTCCTCACCATCGCCCGGTCGCGCAAGCACGTTGAGAAATATTACGGCACGACGGAGACGGGGAAATTCCCGGCGAGGCTCCCCCCCGCCAACATCAAGTCGGACGTTGACCTGTCTGGCCAATTCCAGCCCATCCGCGAAATCAACAATGAGATTCGGCGGCTGACCTTGGCGGCCTATGCGCCGCTACGCTACGTCCTACCGCACAAGCAGGCCGCCTACGACGAAAAATACAGCACCAAAATCAGCGGTGGAGAGCGCGTTTTCCGTCAGGCCGACCGCGAAGAAAGCCTCGTCCATCTGTTGCGGGTTAACCTGCTCAAGCGGATGGAAAGTTCGGTGGCGTCGTTTGCCCTGACCCTTCAGCGCCAGTTGGCCGATGTTGAGGGGCTTCTGGCCAAGCTCGACGCCCACGACGACATGGTCGAAGAGCTGTCCATCGACGATGTCGATGTGGATGATCCGGCCTTCGAGCCGCTCCTGATTGGCCGCAAGGTCAAGGTATTGCTCCAGGATATTGACCGTGTCCGTTGGCGGCAGGATCTGGTGGAAGACCGCGACCGCCTTGCCGCTTTGTTTGCCGAGGCCAGTCTGGTTACACCTCAGCGAGACGCGAAGCTGGCCGCGCTCCGCGACCTCATCACGCGGAAGGTGGCGGCGCCTATCAACGGCGAGAATCGCAAGATACTCATCTTCACCGCATTCGCGGATACCGCCGATTATCTCTATCGAGAGCTATCGGGATGGGCGCTCAAGACCAAGGGCCTACGGTCGGCGATTGTCACAGGAACGGGCGGGAACAAAACCACGCTCCCGAACCTGCGGGCTGATTTGGCCAGCATCCTGACTGCTTTCGCACCCCGTTCAAAGGAACGGCCCGCCGAAATGGCGGACGAAGGCGAAATCGAATTGCTGTTCGCCACGGACTGCATCTCCGAAGGCCAGAACCTTCAGGACTGCGATATGCTAATCAACTATGATATTCACTGGAACCCGGTGCGCATCATCCAGCGATTTGGCCGGATCGACCGAATCGGTTCGCCCAACTCCGTCATTCAGTTGGTCAATTTCTGGCCGAACATGGAGTTGGACGAATACATCAACCTGGAACAACGGGTCAGCGGTCGCATGGTGCTGTTGGACATCTCGGCAACGGGCGAAGAGAACCTTATCGAGCCACAGTCCGGCAACCAGATGAACGACCTGGAATATCGCCGCAAACAGCTTGAGAAGCTCCAGGAGACCGTCATCGACCTGGAAGACCTGTCGAGCGGCATCTCCATCGCCGATCTGACGTTGAGTGACTTCCGCATCGAGCTAGCCCGCTTCCTCAAGGAAAATCCTGGGCGACTGGAGACGGTTCCGCCGGGAACCTTCTCCGTTACCAGCGCGCAAGGCGTAAATGGAAACGCCACGGCTCCCGGCGTCATTTTCTGCCTGCGCGCCGTCGGTGACGCGGCAGTCAATGCCATGGTTCCTGGCTACCCGCTGGCCCCGCATTACCTCGTCCATGTCGGTGATGATGGCGTTGTCGTCCAGCCGTTCACCCAGGCCAAACAGGCGCTGGATACGTTAAAGCGCCTCTGCCTCGGGCGAGACGACGTGGATTCTTCCGCCAGCCACCGCTTCGACAAGGCGACCCGCGATGGCCGGGACATGGACAAGGTGCAAGATTTGCTGGCCACTGCCGTCGCCTCCATCGTCGGCAAGAAGGAGGAGCGCGCCGTCGCCAGCCTGTTCTCCCCCGGCGGCACCCATGCCATGAAGGGCGAGTTCCACGGCATCAATGATTTTGAGGTGGTCGCCTTTCTGGTTGTTCTGCCAGAGGCCGCCACGGCATGAGCCTCGACACAGTCATCGCCGCCTTGGCATTGCCCGCGCAAGCCCGCGTCGATCAGCGCGTGCCCAAGAAGCTCCTGGTGGAACAGGGCGCACCGACCGCGGCGGACAAACGGCAAATCCAGGATGGCATTGAAGACCTGTTTTGGGTGGCCGCTCTGAAACCTAGCACCATCGGCGTGCCGGATTTTCGAGACGCCCAACGCGAATATCTGGAGATCGCGGTTTTGACGGCCACCTTACGCCCGAAAGCCAAGGCCGCCCGGCTGACCGAGATTATTCACCGAGCCGTTCCCTATCCGGTTTTTCTGGCCGTTGATGACGGTGCCGCCATCACCTTGTCATTGGCGCATAAGCGTTTTTCCCAAGGACAGGACGGCAAGGTCGTTGCCGAGGAACTTCATGCGACACCCCCGTTCCGCCTAAACGAACCATCACCACCACTCGCGGCCTTCCTCTCCAGCCTTGCTCTGGCGTCATTGCCGACAGGTGACTTGGCGGCCCTGTATCAGGGATGGATAGACCGGGTGACGGCATTGGAAGCGGCAGGTATAACGGGAGCGTTCAGTTTGCCCGAATCGGTCGAGCAGGCCAGCTTGCGGCATGACCATCTGGAAGCACATGCCCGGCTTGCCCGCGATCTCGTTGCTCTGCGCGCCCGCGCGAAGAAGGAAAAGCAGATCAGCCGACTGGTGGACTTGAACCTGGAAATACGGCGACTCGAAACCGAGCAGGCCGATTTGGGACGGAAAATTGGGGTGGGGAGGAAAGCTTGAAAAACAAGACGCAGACTATCCGCAAAATTGTTGGTTTTCTGAACAATTCAGACGAGGATGGCGGATTCTGGCTCCCCAATATTCAGAGGCCATTCGTTTGGGGCGAGGAGCAAATTTGCCGTCTATTTGACTCTATTCTGCGAGAATACCCAATAAGCACGCTTCTCGTTTGGAAGTCCACGAGTGACATCCGTCGGCGGAAGTTTATCGACAACTGGAAAGACAATATCAGGCTCAGCGATTTCTACGTTCCAGCGGATGATAAAAAAAAGTGCTTGGTTCTTGACGGACAACAACGACTTCAAAGCCTTTTCATCGGCCTCTGCGGTTCCTTTGAGGGAAAAGAACTTCATTTTGATGTTCTGAGCGGTGAGGTCGCCGCACCCGACGATGTGAAATTCAGATTCAAGTTTCTGGATGCTGGTAGCGCGCAGTTTCCTTGGGTGAAGTTCAAAGACCTAGTCTTCACGACCCAGAAAAAGCGTCAACTCATGGACAAGATGCTCGTTGTCGCGGGGCGGCCCCTCAATGATGGGGAACTCAATAAAATTGATGACCACCTGGATTTGGTAGATCGCGCCTTCAAAATGGACGAGGCAATCACCTACCAGGAACTGGATAGCATCGATAACCCAGCCCTCTACACCGAGGACGATGTTGTTGAGGTCTTCATTCGTGCCAATTCTGGCGGGACGAGGCTTGGAAAGTCAGATTTGCTGTTCTCGCTCCTGAGTGCGAGTTGGGAAGTAGCAGATGAAAAGATGGAAGATCTCCTCGAATCCCTCAATCAACATGGATTTGGATTTGACCGCGATTTCGTGCTGAAAACCTGCCTCGTCCTTCTGAATGAGGGCGCTCGTTATGAGGTACAGAAATTCCGCAAGGCTGGGGTCAGAGAGGCTATCGAGCAAAATTGGAAAGAAATTTCTAATGCGATTTGCGATGTCTTGGATTTCATCCGCCAGAAGACATTCATTCAATGCGACAAGGCGCTTCCTTCATACTTGGCCCTCATCCCCCTGATCTACGTCCGCTACAAGAAACCTGCGGCCTGGAAGGCGGCGAAAGATGTTGATAGCTATCTTCTGCGGTGCTTCCTGGCCGGAGCCTATAGCGGCCAACCAGACAATTTGCTCGATGCATTGGTTAAGCAATTGGCCGATAGCGATGCATTCTCTATTGACGAAGTTTTCGGCGTCATCCGCTCTCAGGGGCGCAGTCTAGAGCTAACCGAGGATCGGTTCTGGAATATGGGGTATGGCTCCGACGCCATCCACCTCTTGTTCAATCTCTGGTATCGCGATTTCAACTACACTCCCGCCTATGACAACAACCTTCCCCAGATAGACCACATCTTCCCGCAAAGCGCTCTCAAGGCTATCAAAGTAGAAAACCCCGAGACTGGTCGGATGGTGATGAAATATCGCGAAGGTGCCCGCAACCAACTTGCCAACTGCATGCTACTCAGCCGAGAAGAGAATGGCGCGGGGGGGAAAGGGGACAGCCCTCCCGAGGAGTGGTTCGCCGATAAGAATGACGACTATCTTGAACGGCACCTGATTCCCAAAGACCGGGATCTTTGGAGCCTCGACAGGTTCGAGGATTTCATCGAAGCCCGAAAGGTTCTTATTCGCGACCGTTTCAAAGCCCTTCTGGCCATGCCGACGGGTGCCGTCTAACCCTTCCCAAGAACGCTCCTCGCCTAACTGATTATGCCGGATGACGATGATGAAAATTCTGACCGCCCAAGACCCCGAAACCAAGAGCGCCGATCTGGTGGCCGAGAATCTCGACCAGCTCAAGGCGCTGTTCCCCGAGGCGTTCACCGAGGGCAAGGTTGACTTCGAGGTGTTGAAGCAGATTCTCGGCGGCGCCGTCGATGAGCGGGAGGAGAAATATGGCCTCAATTGGCATGGCAAACGACAGGCCCGCCAGATTGCCCTGACGCCCTCGACGGGCACCCTGCGCCCATGTCCCGAAGACAGTGTCGATTGGGATACCACCAAGAATTTGATGATTGAGGGCGATAATCTGGAGGTGCTGAAGCTCCTTCAGAAGAGCTATGCCGGAAAAGTGAAGCTCATCTATATCGACCCGCCATACAATACGGGTAACGACTTTGTCTATCCTGATAATTTTAAGGATAGCATAAGAAGTTATGAGGAAATAACTGGGTTGCGGGAAGGTGGGGATAAAATATCGTCGAACCCTACTTCTTCCGGAAGGTTTCATACCGACTGGCTCAATATGATGTACCCGCGCCTAAAATTAGCAAAAAATCTCCTGAAGAAAGATGGGGTTATATTTATCAGCATAGATGACGGCGAAATTGGAAGTCTGCGGGAAATTTGCGACGACATTTTTGGTGAGGAGAATTTTATTTCGACATTTATCTGGAAGAGCCGCCAGAATAAAGACAACAGGTCAACGAATGGCGCGTCTAATGACCACGAGTATATTCTTTGCTATGGCCGCCACATTAGAGGGGCGGCTAGAGATGTTTCGCAATATACTAATTCAGATAATGACCCCAGAGGCCCATGGACGAGCGCCAACATGGTCGGGTTGGCTACAGCAGATAGACGCCCCAATCTTCATTATGATTTGGTCGATCCTGAAACTGGGGTGAATTACGGATGCCCGGAAATGGGGTGGCGATATGATCGCCATACGATGGCTCGCCTTATCTCGGAAGATAGAATTCTGTGGCCATCCTCCTCGGAGGGGCGCCCCAGACGAAAAGCCTTCCTCAATGAACTCGAATCCGATTTCACTGGTTTTTCCACCATCATTGGGGAGGGCCTCTTTACCCGTAATGGGACAGCCGATATAGATGAATTATTTGGCTTCCGGGCATTCAGTTTCCCGAAGCCAGTTGATTTAATCCGTCAAATCGTCGAACAAGGAACAGAGAAAGACGACATTGTCGTTGATTTTTTCGCGGGCTCCGGGACGACTGGACACGCCGTAATGCGTCAAAATAAAATTGATGGCGGCAAGCGCAGATACATATTAGTGCAGCTACAAGAACCCCTAAATGCGGGCAACAACGAGCAAAAGTCGGCTCATGATTTTTGCGTAAAGCTCAATGTCCCCCACAATATTTCTGAGTTGACTAAAGAGAGACTTCGTCGTTCTGCGGTGACTACTAAAGAAAGCGATGGGCAAACTCTGGTTGACCTCGGCTTCCGTGTCTTCAAACTCTCCTCCAGCAATATCCGCGCCTGGGAGCCGGATCGTGAGAACCTTGCTCAAACGCTAGAGGAAGCCGCAGACCATCTGAAGACCGACCGCACCGAGCAGGACATCCTGTTCGAGCTGTTGCTGAAGCTCGGCCTTGACCTGACCGTCGCCATCGAGACGAAGGACGTCGCCGGACATGCTGTCCACAGCATCGGTGCGGGCACGCTCATGGCATGCCTGTCGACAAAAATCTCCCATGAACAGGTGGAAGCCTTGGCCCTTGGGATTGTCGCTTTGCACAAGGCGCTGGCCCCGGCGGGCGACACCACCGTGGTGTTCCGCGACAGCGCCTTTGCCGATGACGTGGCCAAGACCAACATGGCCGCCATCCTCCAGCAACACGGCCTACCCAACGTTCGTAGCCTGTAGGGGGCAGACATGGCTGACGACGACACCCCGCCGCAATCCTTCCCGACATCACCGGGAGGGGAAATCCTCGTCTACCAGACGGATGACGGCGGCACGCGCGTGGCTTGCCGTTTCACCGACGAGACGCTGTGGCTTTCACAAGCCCAGATCGCCGAGCTGTTCGATGTAAGCGTGTCCACGGTCAACGAGCACCTGAAGGGGATCTACGCTGACGGCGAATTGACGCCGGAAGCAACCATTCGGAAATTCCGAATAGTTCGAACCGAGGGCCAGCGACAAGTTGCCCGCAACATCGACCACTATAACCTCGAAGCCATCCTGACCGTTGGCTATCGGGTGCGCTCGCCGCGCGGGGTTCAGTTCCGACGATGGGCCACCGAGCACCTGAGCGAGTACCTGGTCAAGGGCTTCACCATGGACGACGAGCGGCTGAAGAACCCGCCCGTCGACGGCTCTGGCGTTCCCGACTATTTCGACCAATTGCTGGAGCGCGTCCGCGACATTCGCGCCAGCGAAAGGCGCGTCTATCTGCGGGTGCGGGAGATTTTCGCCCTGGCCGCCGACTACGTTCCGTCCAGCAAGGAGACAATCGTCTTTTTCCAGACGATCCAGAACAAGCTCCATTTCGCCACCACGGGCCACACCGCCCCTGAGCTGATTAGTCAACGCGCCGACCACGCCCAACCCCATATGGGCCTAACCACCTGGAGCGGCGCCGACGTCTGCAAATCGGATGTCACGGTGGCGAAGAACTATCTCCATGAGAACGAAATCAGCGAACTTAATCGCATCGTCGTGATGTGGCTGGATTTCGCCGAAGACCAAGCCCGCCGCCGCAAGCAGGTCTTTCTCAAGGACTGGGGAACCAAGCTCGATGAGTTCCTGCGGTTCAACGACCGTGCCGTGTTGCCCAACGCGGGTACCGTCAGCAAAAAGGCGGCGGATGCTCGCGCCCATGCGGAATATGAGCAATTCGCCGCCCAACGCCGCGTCCTTCTCGAAGCCGAGGGCGAGCGCGACCTTGGTCGCTTCCTCGAAACCGCTACCGCAAAACTTCCGGCCCCCCAGCCCGAGGCTAAGAAGCCAAGGAAATCCTGATGAAGCTCCATTTCGAACCTGATCTCGACTATCAGCTCAACGCCATCGAGGCGGTCTGCGACATCTTCCGTGGCCAGGAAATCTGCCGTACCGAATTCACTGTCACGCACGATGCTTTGAACACTCAACAGTCGCTGGCTTTCGCGCAGAATGACAAGGGTATCGGCAACCGCCTGCAACTGCTTGATGACGAGATTCTGGCCAATCTGACGTCCGTCCAGATCCGCAATGGCCTGAAGCCGTCCAGTGTGGTCTCGTCCGGTGATTTCACCGTCGAGATGGAGACGGGCACTGGAAAGACATACGTCTATCTGCGGACGATTTTCGAGCTGAACAGGCGTTTTGGCTTCACCAAGTTCGTCATCGTGGTGCCGTCGGTGGCAATCAAGGAGGGCGTCTACAAAAGCCTTCAGATCACCGAAGATCATTTCCGGTCGCTCTATGCCAACACGCCCTACGAGTTCTTCCTGTACGACTCGTCCAAGCTCGGCCAGGTGCGGAATTTCGCCACCAGCCCGAACATCCAGATCATGGTGGTGACGGTCGGCGCCATCAATAAGAAGGAGGTCAATAATCTCTACAAGCCCAGTGAGAAGACGGGCGATGAAAAGCCCATCGACCTGATTCGCGCGACGCTCCCCATTGTTATCGTCGACGAGCCGCAGAGCGTCGATGGCGGCCTGACAGGAGCTGGCAAGACCGCGCTCAACGAAATGAACCCGCTTTGCACGTTGCGCTACTCGGCCACCCATGCCGACAAGCACCACATGGTCTACCGCCTTGATGCCGTGGACGCCTACGAACGCAAGCTGGTCAAACAGATTGAAGTGGCCTCCCTCCAAGTCGAGGCTGGGCACAACAAGCCCTACGTCAAGCTGATCGGCGCAACGAACAAGCGCGGCACCGTCATGGCAACGGTCGAGGTAGACCTGCTAGATCGCGGTGGCCGTGTTAGCCGCGAGGAAGTGACCGTCTACGGCAACGACGATCTGGAGCAGACGACCGGACGCGCGGTCTATGCCAACTGCCGCATCGGCGAGATCCAATGCGCCAAAGGCCGGGAGCTTATCGAAGTCCAGTTCCCCGGCGGGCAACAATGGTTGCAAATCGGTCAGGCCATCGGTGACGTCGATGGTGATGCGCTCAAGTGCCAGATGATTCGCCGAACCATCAAGGAGCACCTGGACAAGGAACTGCGCCTTCGCCCCCAAGGCATCAAGGTGTTGAGCCTGTTTTTCATCGACGTGGTTGAGCACTACCGCAAATACGATTCAGATGGTCAGCCGCAAAAAGGCAAGTATGCACTGATGTTCGAGAAGGAATATCGATGCCTCGCCGGACATCCGGACTATCAGTCCCTATTCAATGAAGTCGACCTGTCGGCTGACGCCTCCGAGGTTCATGATGGATATTTCTCCATCGACAAAAAGGGGGTATGGACTGATACCACAGAAAATAACCAGGGCAACCGCGATAACGCTGAACGCGCCTACAACCTGATTATGAAGGAGAAGGAGAAGCTCCTCAGCTTCGACACCAAGCTGAAGTTCATCTTCTCCCATTCGGCCTTACGAGAAGGCTGGGATAACCCCAACGTCTTCCAGATTTGCGCTTTACGGGAAATGGGCACCGAGCGGGAGCGCCGCCAAACCATTGGCCGCGGGCTACGCCTGTGCGTTAACCAGGACGGCGAACGTCTGCGGGGCTTCGACATCAATACCCTGACTGTCATCGCCACCGAGAGCTACGAACAGTTTGCCGAGAACCTGCAAAAAGAAATCGAAGCCGACACGGGTATCCGCTTTGGCATCGTGGAAAAGCACCAGTTCGCGGGCATCACCGTAACCAACGAGTCCGGGCAAGCCAGCCCGCTGGGCGTGGAGCAGTCCGAAGCGATCTGGGCGTATCTGAAGGCCGCTGGCTTTGTCGACAACAAAGGAAAGGTGCAGGACTCCCTCCGCACAGCCCTCAAGGAGGGCAAGCTGGAATTGCCGGAAGCGTTCCAGCCTCACCTTGCCCAAGTTCAGGAGATTCTCCGCAAGCTGGCTGGCAAGCTGGATATCAAGAACGCCGACGAGCGGGTGACCGTGCGGACGCGGCAAGCTATCCTCCACAGCGAGGAATTCCAGGCGCTGTGGAACCGCATCAAGTACAAAACCACCTACCGGGTGCAGTTTGACAATGAGCGGCTCATTACCGACTGCATCAGGGTCATCAAAGATTGCCCTCCGATCTCCAAGACGCGGGTAAGCATCCGTAAGGCCGACATTGCCATTGGCCGGGGCGGCGTGACCGCAGAAGAAACCGCGACGGGTCAGACTGTGGTGCTGGAGGAAACGGACATTGAGTTGCCGGACATCCTGACCGACTTACAGGACAAAACCCAACTCACCCGACGGAGCCTTGTCCGAATTCTGACCGAAAGCGGACGGTTACGAGATTTTGCCCGCAATCCCCAGGAATTCATCGAGCTGGCCTCCGAGGCAATCAACCGGGCCAAGCGCCTCGCTCTCGTTGATGGAATCCGATATCAGCGGATTGGCGACGAGCACTATTATGCGCAGGAGCTGTTCGAGGAAGAAGAGCTGACTGGGTACATCAAGAACCTGCTGGCGACTGAGAAATCGGTCTATGAGCATGTGGTGTACGATTCGGCTGGCATCGAGAAAACCTTCGCCGAACAACTTGAAAAGAACGAGACCGTGAAGGTCTATGCCAAGTTACCGGGCTGGTTCAAAGTTCCAACCCCACTGGGAACCTACAACCCTGATTGGGCCGTTCTGGTCGAGATCGATGGCCAGGAGCGGCTCTATTTCGTCGTCGAGACCAAGAGTAGCTTGTTTGCCGATGACCTACGCAGTCGGGAGACCGCACAGATCGCATGTGGTCAGGCGCATTTTGAAGCGCTGGCCACTGGTGACAATCCCGCCCGGTTCATCAAAGCGACCAGTGTCGATGGCATGATGGAGCATTGCTAAACCTCGGCGACGGGGCCGCCTCACATGCTGGGGCGTTCCATTATCATCGTCCTCTATGATAATGGGACGTCATCGACCATTTGGTACTAACCATGCTACGACAGCGCATGAGAACCGTGCCGAATTCTCGGCGCCACCGAACCGCAGGCGACCGCGCAGGAACCAGACGTCGGCCACCCCTCATGCGTCGCCGACACCCCGGCGCCGTCCCAGAAGTCCTCTGGTTGCCCCGCGGGTCGAAGCCGCAACTCCAGCCCCATGGCCCGCGCCATCGTCTCGATTACGGCCAGGCGAACACCCGGTGCGCCACCCTCGGCGGCGGCGATGGTTACGGCGGTGACATTGGCGATGTCGGCCAACGCTCGCACCGACAGCCCTTGCCGTTGCCGGAGAACGGCAAGCCGCGCGCCGATATGCGGGCCGGGCGGCAATCCACACCCAGCGATATCTAGGTTCAGTGCCGCCGCCAAGGCGATGTAACTGGCCAGCCGACCGTCACCCTGTTCGGACTGATAGACGGTGCGGTCTCCGACGCCGGCCAGCGTGGCCAACTCGCTCTGGCTCAGCCCGGCGCCTTGCGGGCGGCCTTCAGCGCGTTGGCGAGCAGGGATTCATCCGCGCGATTTCGATGCACAAAGCTCACAGATACCCCCTATTTTCTGCGCGAAATCGGCGCGAGGTCGCATGCCGTTTGAGTGGTCGGCAAGCCATTGTTCTGGCTTCGCACCTCAGAAAGGATAGATGTCTATCCATAGAAGAAAGCCGCCGCCTCAGCCGAAGCTGGGGACGGCAACGTCAACGCTACAGCTCCACCCATTCGCCATCTTCGAGGTATTCAATCATTGTACAGCCGATGTTAGGCCCACCAAAGTCGTCCAACGGCCCGAAGGCTTCGCATCCCAATTCGGTAGATGCCGACGTCGAAAGGAAGCGACCGACATAGCAGACGTCACTCTCATCAAAAAGCATGCGAAAGACCTGGCCATCGCCGGACGTCCGCAGGCGCTCCAATAAAGACTCCGGCGCACGAGATGGGCCGCAGGTGCCAACGCTACTGGGAAATTCGTCCTCGTTGTCTTCATCAAACTGAAGGTCAACGTCGATGATCCACGCGTATTTTGCCATGATTACCTCCATGTTCGGTGTGCTTGAGGGCACCAGAAGTCGCCGACATGCTGGCCTCTGGTGCCCGTTAGGCGGCCTTGAAGGTGCCCACGACGGTGCCGTCGGCGGCGATGGTCAGACGGACGATATCGCCCTCGTCACCTGCCGCCGTCTTCTGGCGACCGCGCGGGCGAACGATCTCGGCATCCGGGTCGACCCCCATCCACCGGATGGCTTGGCGCATCACTTCGCGCTCGACTTCCTGGCTGACCGACGACGACGGGCGCAAGGCTTCGACGGCATAGTCTTCGATGAGTTCGCCGCCACTTGCGCCGATCCGTTCCCACAATTCCAGAGCGCGTTCCAGGTCAGCCTCCCAAGCCGCTTGCGCGACTGTGGAAATCCAACGGGCGGCCTCTTTCGTGCCGCCCAGCATGGCCACAGCCAACCGAAACGCACCCTCGGCGACGGAAATGGTGGTCGACTTGCGGACGCGAACGAATCCCGTTGGCCCACCGCCCACGGGGAGGCCGCCAGACGCCAGTTCAGCGAAAAAAGGGTGGGCGGGAGCGCGACACTTTCGGTTGTTTTCAATGCGCGGCTCGCGGGGCTTTTGCTGGCGGAACCGTGACTGGCCGGGACGCGGCCATAGGGTATCGGGGTCACGGTAGCGCCAGACTGCGATGTGCTCCTGGGGGTCGATGCCCGCTGGACGTAACACTTCGGACAGGTCGCGCCAGCGCACGACCTCCCGGGTCATCATGTCCAGGATGGTTGGGCCGACAAGGTAATCGTCGGCTTCGATCGGCAGGGATACGACTTCGCCGTCATGCGGGCTGGTGATGGAGCCACCTGCCCACAGCAAGTCATCACGCTGGAATTTTACGGTGGCGCGATTGCTATGGGTGGCGCTGAGGACGTGACGGGCGTGGGCGGCCATGGGGGACTCCTGCACTGATATGCAAGAATAGTCCCATGTCAAATATTATTATGCAAGCTAATTTGTTTGACAAACTAGCCGCATACGATGCCACCCACCCGGTGAATCGTCGCGGAACTAGCGGATTTGCTCGCGGGCATACCCGTCGGCCCAATCAGTACAACGCCGTCATCTGACATTGCGGCCAGCCGATAGATTCCGTCGCCCGCCGATGTCCGCACGTAGACGAGAGCACCGATGGTCGGCGGGTAGGATGGGGTTACGAGGACGCAATCGCCCCGGCGCACCAACGGCTCCCATGTGTCGGTGGCCACGGGCACGGCATACGCCGCCGGGTCTGGGCGCATCGGAAATCCTGACGGCGAGGATGCGGGCACATCGGAACTGCGCTCCGGCTCCAGCACACCTTCTACATCGGTTTCCTCGCCGTCCGAAGATGACCAGATCCGGCCTCGCTCAAGGTTGGCGGTGGAGCCAAACCACAGCCACAGCGGGTCGGCGCCTAGCGCCTCGGCGAATGCCCTTTGTACTTCTGGATCGCGAGGCTTGGCGCCTTTGATGTAGGCATTGCTAAGAAGTTGGCGAACGGCCTTGGGACACGACGCTTGCGCCCGCCGGGATGCCTCACTCTGACTCAGGCCAGCCCGCTGGAGAGCCTGTCGGACGCGGGAGCGCACCGCCAGCGCTCCGGAGCTAAGGATTTCCTTCGCTTCCACGTCATCCATCTCCGTCCATCCAATCTGCGAGTTTGCTGATGTGTCGGTATTACCACGCACCGCAAATTTATGCCATTGCTAAAGATTGCATGTGAGGATGGTTTTCATTGCCCGGTCGGGAGGTTGGTTGTCGCCAGAGGTCATTGTCCTCGAATACAGTGCCATCGTGTTTTCCGCCGCCATCTCCTCAGCCGCCTGGGGGCGTCGTCGGCCAGCGGAGTGGTCTTTGTCATCGTCGTCTATTCCTTTGCGACGACGGCGGCGCCACGACAGCATTCGCTCCGGCCCACTCCGCGGGGCGCCGCTCACCCATCCACCCACTGACCCCACCAGCCTGAGCGACGCCGACTTGGTAGAGACCATCGGGGGGGGGGGGGGGGGGGGGGGCGAGGATGGCCGACGACAGCGACGGCGGCGCGGGTGCTGGCCAGCCTGGGTGCCAACCTGCCCATGTCCACCGTGATCGGTTGGCTCCGACACGACGACCCCGCCGTCCCCGGCGATGCTTGCCGTCGCGCCCGCAATCCCGCCGCCGCCATTGCGTTGGGAAGGATGAGGCAAGCCGAAGGCCGCGGACTATTGCTGTCCATGATTAAGGCGACACCGACCGCCGAGGTCGTCGAGGCCCTGGTAGGGGGCGCCGACCATACTGTTTTTAGGCTGGGCCGGGTGGCGAGGGAGTGGCCGGAACTGGCCACCGCCAGCGCGGAAACGTTGGACGGCATCGACAAGCCGATGGAGCCGACTGGGTGGCTGAGGAATTACAGTGGTGGAGAGGATAGGTATCGTCGTCTATCCTATAGGCGTGCAGGGGATGTGCGGCCAGAGGGGTTAAACTATGGAAAAACAATGGCCTACAGATGAAATACGGTAGACTTTTAAGATACTTACCCTCGGCCTGCCGCACCGTCATCCGCCGACCCCAGCACTGGGCCTGCAATCCGGCAGACACTGACCGGGGCATGGCCCTGAGGTGACGCGGCAAGCGGCGGAGTTGGAACATCAGCTTGCTGGTAATCATTGTTGTCTATTCCATTGGCGGCGGACGACACCTACCTCCGTGGAGCAGCGCCTCCTCGGCCTGCCGCCCCGCTGGATGAATTATGTAATATCAATGGCCTGCCGACTGAAGGCGGTAGACCTTTAAGAAACTACGGTCGGCCTGCCGCACCGTCATCCGCCGACCCCGGCACCGGGCCCGCACTCCGGCAGACACTGACCGAGGGTACGGCTCTGAGTTGACGCGGCCCTCGGCGGAACAGGAACATCAGCCTGCTGGAAATAATCGTTGTCTATTCCATTAGGGTGTACGGCACCGACCACTTTGGAGCAACTCCTCCTCGGCCTGCCACACCGCCAACCTCCCGGTCGTCCGCCGAACGGAAGTGCCTCCCAGCCGACGACCCGCGAGAGACTACCGTTCCCATGACGGCTTCGACTGAATTATTCTCTACCGCTTTTTATCCGTAACCTATTGACTACTAACGGCGTGTATGGGATTTTTGCCGTTCCCAAAACCACCCGACAACGGTCTCCCATGGCACGACTCCACACCCGCCGCAAGGCCGACGGCGCCCCCCGCATCATCGCCATGCCGACGACGACCGACCCGGACACCCTCGACGGCCTGACCGTCCCGGTCGACCCCAAGCGCATCCGCGACATGCCCCGAATCACCACGCCGCAGGACATGGCGCTCTCGGTGGCGCTAGTCGGATTGGCTCTTCTCGGCAGGACAACCATCCCCGCCGCCGACCTCGCCCGGATGTGTGGCCTGACCGAGGCCGACCTCGCCGTCGCCCTGGCCAGGGCCTGCGGGCGCAAAGGCGACGGCACCCCCAAGTTTTTTCGTGCCACCGTCTCCCAGGGCATTGTGACCCTGGCCGTCATTATGCAACGCCTGCTCCGACCCGAGAGGTACGTCCGCTTATCGGTCGAGGCACTGGCTACCGCGCCAACGGCGGATCACGCCCGCCTCTATGCCTTGGCCGCCGAGGCGGCCATTGGCGACGACAGAAAAGGGACTCATGTCGTCAGGGCGCCGACAGACTACATCGGACTGGGGCGGGCGGAAGATCCCGACGCCACCCTGGCGGGGATGGTGGCCTGGGCGCAAGGCTGGTTTGGCGATGAGACTGCTGGGCGCATCCTATCGGCTGGAATAGACGTCGGTACCATTTATGTCGCCGCCAACAACACCTGTAACTGGGCCTACGACCACCGCGCCGCCCCCCGACCATGGACGGATGATGACTATTGGAAACGTAGCCGCCTGCGGGAACGAGATGGCCAATGGGACGGCCACGACCTCTCGGTGGATACCATCCGCGCCGCCAAGGTTTGTGAGTGGATCAAGCGGGACAGTTGTCGAGTTGGGGCGCGTTCAATTCGCACGCACTGGCTGACGGCGCTCAACATGGCGCTGGCCGGGAAATCTGGCGCCGACGGCGAGCGCCTGCTGGCCAGCATCCGCGAGCACGGCGCCACCGCCGCATTTGAGCGCTGGGTGCTGGCCAACGCCAGCCGCCTTGATGCTCCGTCGCCTTGGGTGGAGCAGATCGCCGACGAAGGCGCCGCCCTGCGCCGTATCGCCGCCGCCGATCCGAACGCGCCCGGCCTGCGGCCCTACGCCATCGACCCGGTTCGGGGTGAGCGACTGTGTTACCTGCAATATCGCTGGCGGGTCTCCGACCCCATTCTCAATGCATACCGTGATGGCCAAATCAGCCGGGCCGATTGCATGCGCTCGCTGGCGGCGAAAAAACATGAATATCGGATCGGCGGGTTAGAGCCGCCGCCGATCCGTGAGCGTCGTGCCGCGCCGAATGCCGTGCGCAAGAATCGTCTGGAGGCCATGGGATTATGGTTGATGATGCGAGGCGAGGCCAACTCGGAGGTCTTGGCGGCATGGGAAATGGCTGTGTCCGCCACCCTCTACGGCTTGCAGTATGACGGCATTGCCGCCTTAGCTGACGCTATGACGGCGGAGGTCGTCCACAGCACGCATTGGGCCGGATGGCAACGGGCTTGGCGGCAGGCTGGACACGGCGACGAAGCACTGGAGCAGGCGGCGAGGCGGGTGTTCGTCGAGGCGTTCGAGGCGACGGCGGCCAAGGATTAAAGCTAGAAACTGCCATCGATTTGAGCAATTGCGCCCTTGCAACACATCCGCCCCGTTATTTCACCACCCGTTGTCTTCGATACCCTGACAAATCCAGTCCCTTCGGCAGGGGAACCACAGACAGGATACAAATTTCCTTCGGGCGAAGCGGCTTCGAGCCATATCGGTCGCCAACTTGTTTCGAGGCATGGCCGACATGGCGGTTTATCGTCCGCTCAAGGATGCCGCCGTCGCGCAACCAGTCTTTGGCGTTGTGGCGCAGACAATGAAATACGTCCTGCCCGCTTCCGTTGACCTTAACCCCTGCGGATTTGAAAAGACGAGACATCCGCTTCGATGCCGCCGCCGCAGGGTCTTGCGCCTGCCGATGAAGCTCATCGAAGATGAACCCTTTCCGCTGACGCGCCCATGCGACGAACCCCAATTCATCGAGTATCGAATGGACGGCAATCAGCCGTCGGGAAACATTGTTCTTTGCGTCGCGGCGAATATGCCGTCCATCAATTATCACATCTCCAGTCACGTCGAAGAGCCATCCGTCCTCTGTCGGACGGTCTTCCTCGTCGAGCATCGCCAGTTCCGCTGGCGTCCAATGCTCCGTCACGCGTTGGACATTCCTGCCTTGCAGGTTCACAAGATCCGCCACCCGCGCCCCTGTCAGGAATCCCAATAGCGGAAGCCATCGCTCGGCAGGGTTTGACCGATGCGACGCTTCTGCCATCAGGGCATTCAGTTGCGGCAGGCTGAGCGGATCGCGGTCTTGTTCAGCTTTGGCGGTTTTGGGAGCTTTGGCTTTGACATCGACGAATGGCGAGCGGACATCATGCTGCCGACAAATCCAATCGACAGTCCCCGTTAACGGGGTGATGTATCCGCGCACAATTGAGGCGGCGCTCAATGTCGGATTTGGCTGGCGCAAACGGGCGTTACGGTCGCCTGCCTCCTTCACGGCCAAATCCTTGAACATCTTGAGCTTGCTCCAATTCGAGGGAAGTCGCGCCAGAGCTTGCGTAAATTTTTCCAAATCCGAGGGCAGATATTGATTAGCGGGCTTGTCGCCTGCAAATTTGATAAACGTATCGACCGCATTTGGAATGGTATATTTGACGTATTTTGAGTCCTTTCCCTCTCTCGGCTTTAACTCAGGAGCCTTAATGTCGATGTAATCCTTCATGCCAGTAGACAGAAGAGGGAGTATTTTTGGGGCAGACCTTTCGACAACGGTCTCAATTCCGCCCTGCATGGATGCGAGTTGTGCGGAAAGATTGTTGATTTTTTCCAACACTGCATCGGAGGCTCCTGCCTCTTTTTTGAGAGTGCGGAGTTCTTTCAGGGCGTCCGTAAGGTCAGGTTGGATGGCCTTGAATTTTCCGAGGGCGGCCTGAAGCATCTGCGAGTCGGCTTGCGAAGCGGCGCTCCACTCGGTCATGACACGAACTTCCGCATCATGGATGTCCCGTCCTCGGCGTTCTTCCGAGAGTTCGAGCAATCGATTCTTTGCGACAATAAGCCCCTGAGCCTCGGCCAAGGTGGCTTCCAAGACCTTTATGATTGCGTCGCGAGGATCGTCGTCTCCACCACCAGAACCGTCAGCCATCTTCCCTCCGCTCCGCCTCCATCGCCCGAATTCACGGTTGGTCACGGCGGCCAGAAGCGTCGCCTGACGACGGGCTTCGACCGCTTTGGCAGTATCCAACAGGAGCCGGATGGGATTCGAGCCGAGGACGGCGACAAGGTCAAGGGGGACGCGTTGCTGGAACATCCAGCGGGAGCCAGAACGGGTGAGATACATGCGCCGTCTCCAATGTACAAATTGGTGTACATTTTTGAGCCGTCAGCGCGAAAAAGCGTTTAGAATCAACGCCGTAAGTATTGGCGTCCCCAAGGGGATTCGAACCCCTGTATCCACCGTGAAAGGGTGGTGTCCTAGGCCTCTAGACGATGGGGACATCGCTGCGAGAGGCCGTTTATCTACAGAAGCTTAGGCTTGGGATCAAGCGCTTTTTTCACTTCTGGCGAAGAATTAGTGAAATTGGCTGAAAGGCCTGGCCCGGCAACGGTTTCCAGGCGGTCATTTGGCAGGCTTGGCCTTGGGAAACCGACAGAATCAGCCACAGGCAATCCGGGTCCTCGGCCATGGACAGATCGGTCGCCGAGGGACGGGCCTCGCCGTCTGGATGGCTATGGAAATGTCCGATCAACCGCTGCTCGCCCCCTTCGGCCCGCAAACGGCGCAGAGTGGCGATATGGGTCGCGGGATCCAGCTCGAAATGCCGCAGGGGCTCGGGATGGACATTGGCGGCGGGCAGCCATTCCTCGGCCACCCAGCCACCCTGATCCCGATGCCCCAGCAGCAGGCCGCAGGCTTCCCTAGGATAGGCCGCCTCGGCCCAGCGCCGCATCTGCCCGGCCAAGGTTTCGGGCAGCAGCAGCCGGATCACTTGGCGGCGGGACTCAAAGAGACGGTTCCAGCCAGATGGCCGTTGCTGGGGTCCAGCACCATGATCTTATCGCCTTCAGGGGTCCAAACCCGCAGAATGATGCGATCCTGGGTGGTGAACATCTGCTCCAGCTTGGCGCCGGCGGGCAGCGCCAGATCGGCGGCGAAATAGCCCCCAGCCGGCGAGGCGGACGGCACCGGAAGCGCCGAAACGGCGGCGGATGGCGTCGAGGCCGGATGCTTGCCGACATTATGAGTCAGGCCATAGGCCAGAAAGCCCATGCCGGCGACGATCAGCAGGCCCATAGCGGCCACTAAGACTTTGATGCCCTTCATGCTATATGTCAGCTTCGCAGTTAAGGATGTCACGACGCCATGAGCGACGCCGCAGAGGTTCTACATACGCTTTCGGTCGAAGCCCCACAAGCCGGCATACGCCTGGACAAGTGGTTGGCCAGCCGCCTGCCCGAGCTTTCCCGCTCGCGGCTTCAAGCCCTGATCGCCGAGGGCTATGTCGAGGATCTGGAAGGACCGGTGGACGACGCCTCGGCCAAAGTGCGCGAGGGCGAGACCTATTCCGTCGCCATCCCGCCCGCCGAGCCCGCCACCCCCCTGCCCGAAGCCATCCCCCTGCTGGTGGTCTATGAGGACGAGCAGCTGATCGTCATCGACAAGCCCGCCGGCATGGTGGTTCACCCCGCCCCGGGGAACGCCGGTTCTACTTTGGTGAATGCCCTCCTACACCATTGTGCAGGCCAATTAGCCGGAATAGGCGGAGTCAGACGCCCCGGAATCGTGCATCGTATTGATAAGGACACCAGTGGATTGATCGTCGCCGCCAAGACCGATACCGCGCATCGCGGTTTGGCGGCGCAATTCGCCGAACATTCCATCGACCGGGCCTATCACGCCCTTTGCTGGGGTGTTCCCATGCCGCCCAAGGGCGAGATCAGCGGCAATATCGGCCGCAGCTCGACCGACCGGAAAAAGATGGCCGTGGTTCCTCGCGGCGGAAAGGAGGCTCTGACCCGCTATCGTACGCTCAAAAGCTTTTCCGGCATCGCCACCTTGGTGGAATGCCGACTAGCCACCGGGCGCACGCATCAGATCCGGGTCCATATGGCCTCGATCGGCCACCCCTTGGTGGGCGACCCGCTCTATGGCCGAGGCCGCAAGGCCAAGGCGCTGACACCCGAAGCGAAACAGGCCCTAGAGCAATTCGACCGCCAGGCATTACACGCCGTTGAACTCGGGTTCACCCACCCGATCAGCGGTGATCACCTGCTTTTTAAGAGCCAACTTTCATTGGATTTCAATGAGTTACTGTGCGCGTTAGAAGCAATGTAGATTTTGCTATACTAGAGCACCCAACTGCGGTATTGTCTTGGCATAGCGTGAGGTCACAGCCCCTCACCCGCTCACTCTAGATCGCGGCGACCTGTGTCGTTCCGAACCTCAGAAGGAGGCCAGTACCATGTCAGCAATGACTGCAGGATTTCAGATCGCTCCCGAAGGCAACCTCAGCCGGTACCTCCAGGAAATCCGAAAATTCCCCATGCTCGCCCCCGAAGAGGAGTACATGCTGGCCAAGCGGTACCAGTCCGAGGGCGACTCCGCATCCGCGCATAAACTGGTCACCAGCCATCTGCGCCTGGTCGCCAAGATCGCCATGGGATATCGCGGCTACGGCCTGCCCCTGGGCGAACTCATCTCGGAAGGCAATGTCGGCATGATGCAGGCGGTGCGCCGCTTCGACGCCGACCGTGGCTTCCGTCTGGCCACATATGCCATGTGGTGGATCCGCGCTTCGATTCAAGAGTACATCCTGCACAGCTGGTCGCTGGTCAAGATGGGCACCACCGCCGCCCAGAAGAAGCTGTTCTTCAACCTGCGCAAGCTGAAGGGCCAGATGCAGGCCATCGAGGACGGCGACCTGTCGCCCGAGAATGTCCGCCTGATCGCCGAGAAGCTGGACGTGCCCGAAGCCGACGTGGTCAACATGAACCGCCGCCTCTCCAGCCCCGACCACAGCCTGAACGCGCCCTTGCGCATCGATGGCGAAGGCGAATGGCAGGATTGGCTGGTCGATGAACGCGACGACCAGGAAACCGAACTGGCCGAACGCCAGGAGCTCGGCAACCGCCGCAACCTGCTGGCCGACGCCATGCAGGGCCTGAACCAGCGCGAACGCGACATCCTGACCAAGCGCCGCCTGCTGGAAGACCCCGTCACCCTGGAAGACCTCAGCCAGGAATATGGCGTCTCCCGCGAACGCGTCCGCCAGATCGAAGTCCGCGCCTTCGAAAAGCTCCAAAAAGCCATGAAAGGCGCCCTGGCCGCCCAGCCGGCCTAAGCCTTGGCGTCAGAGGGTTAGAGAAAAGGCGGAACCCGCAAGGGCTCCGCCTTTTTGTTGTTGGACTGCCTCTTTAATCTTGGGCTGCCGCCCAAACCCGCGTCTTTCATCTTGGGCTGCCGCCCAAACCCGCTTGGAGGCTCGGCCTCCAAACCTCGTTTCCTATTCTCTCTGCGTTGATTTGAGTCAGCATTGCTGACATATTTATCCCGACTACGGATTGGGAGGGGCATCATGACGCGCGAAGAGGCCATCGCTTTTGCCAAAGACTGGGTCGATTGCTGGAACAGCAAGGACATCGACCGCATCATGACCCACTATGCCCCCGACATCACCTTCCGCTCGCCTCTGGCCGCCCAGCTGACCGGCAGCGGCATCGTCCAAGGAACCGCCGCCCTGCGCGCCTATTGGACCCAAGGCCTCGCCCGAAACCCCGACCTGAAATTCCATCTGGTCGAGGTCTTCTGCGGCCATGACTGCCTGACCATCCTCTACGAAAACCACCGCAACCAGTCCGTCACCGAAACCGTCGAATTCGGCGAAAACGGCAAAGTCACCCACTCCGCCGCCTGCTATCGAGATAAAGCCGCCCCGTAAGTCTGGGGCGTTCGCGGTCTATTCTTGGGCTGCCGCCCAAACCCGCTTGGAGGCTCGGCCTCCAAATCTCGGGAATATCATCATGACAAAAACCACCTTAAGTGGCATGCATCTAATGTGCTTTATGGCTGTGACTAAATAGCGGCAGGTCCGACGAATATCACAAGGAGCTGGATAGATGCCTTATGAAGATGATCAGGAAAACCCAGCTGACGACTTTCTAAACAAAGCATGGGGGGCCAGCACTCCCTCTAAAAGAGCGAACCTCGCACGCAAGGCCCTCAAGATAGATCCGAATTTAATTGACGCCTATGTCGTACTCGCCATGTCTGTAAACACACTTGCTGAAGAAATATCCCTCCTGCGTGAAAGTGTTAGAATCGGCGACAAAGTCTGGATAGAAGAAAGAAAGAGACCAAAACAATCTTATTTCTGGCGTGATGGCGAAACAAGACCATACATGCGCGCCATCCACAACTTAGCTCTGGCACTCTGGAAACGGGGAGAGCGAGAAGAAGCTGCACGGCTTGCAGATTACCTTATCTACCTTAATTAAAATGATAATCAGGGAGCTCGCTTCCTTGGACTCTCATGGCATTCGGCCCTTGGGAATTGGCCCAGGGTTGAGCGTATATTAACCCAATACAAAGGCGACCGTCGGGCCGAATACTTATATTCAAAATGCCTAAACACTCTCCGTATTGGCGAAGACGCCTACTCAGTGCTGATCGAAGCTCTTGACATTAACCCTTATGTCCCAGGCCAATTGTTAACACGCCGCAGACCCAAAGGGCTTGAAAGCCCGTGGGGCGTCGAATGTGGCTCTATAGAAGAGGCGGCCCATTATGCTGAAAATAACCATGAGGCTTGGGCCGCAGTACCAGGTTCATTTCTATGGTTATTGCAAGCCATGATGAAAGCGAATGCATCTACATAAAGTAGACAATAACAAGCAACCGGGTTCCAAGGCCCCAGGCCTTGGCGGGTGTGGGCAGCGCCCACGAAAAGCGACAGAAAAAACAAAAAGGCTCTCCCCAAGGGGAGAGCCATTTCTGTCTCAGTGGATGGCGCAGGGCTTAGGCCCGGCCGAACACCCGCTTGAAGATGGTGTCGACGTTTTTGGTGTGGTAGCCCAGGTCGAAGATCTCTTCGATGGCCTTGGCGCCCAGGGCTTTTTCGACTTCGGCGTCGGCCTTCAGCAGGTCGAGGAAGCGGCCATTGCCGCCCCAGACTTCCATGGCGTTGCGCTGCACGGCCTTATAGGCGTCTTCGCGGGACAGGCCGGCTTGAGTCAGGGCCAGCAGGACGCGCTGGCTGAAGATCAGGCCGCCCAGCTGGTTAAGGTTACGCTCGACGGCATCCGGATAGATCACCAGATTGGCGATGACGTTGGTCAGGCGGGCCAGAGCGAAGTCGAGGGTGATGGTGGCGTCGGGGCCGATCATACGCTCGACCGAGCTATGGCTGATATCGCGCTCGTGCCACAGGGCGACGTTCTCCAGGGCGGGAACGACGGCCGAGCGGACGATGCGGGCCAGGCCGGTCAGGTTTTCGGTCAGCACCGGGTTGCGCTTATGGGGCATGGCCGAGCTGCCCTTCTGGCCGGGCGAGAAATATTCCTCGGCCTCGCGGACTTCGGTGCGCTGCATATGGCGGATTTCGGTAGCTGCCCGCTCGATGGAGCTGGAGATGACGCCCAGGGTGGCGAAATACTGGGCGTGGCGATCACGCGGGATCACCTGGGTCGACAGCGGCTCGGGCTCCAGGCCCAGCTTCTCGGCGACATATTGCTCGACGAAGGGGTCGATGTTGGCGAAGGTGCCGACGGCGCCCGAGATAGCGCAGGTGGCGATGTCCTTGCGGGCGGCCAGCAGGCGTTCCTTATTGCGCTGGAACTCGGCATGGAAGCCGGCGAACTTCAGGCCGATGGTGACCGGCTCGGCATGGATGCCGTGGCTGCGGCCCATGCAGACCAGATCCTTGGTCTCGAAGGCGCGGCGCTCCAGCGCCTCCAGCAGGCCGTCCAGGTCCTTCAGCAGCAGGTCGGCGGCCTGGGTCAGCTGCACCGACAGGCAGGTGTCCAGCACGTCCGACGAGGTCATGCCCTGATGCACGAAGCGGCTATCGGGGCCGACATGCTCGGCCAGTTCGGTGGTAAAGGCGATGACGTCGTGCTTGGTCACCTTCTCGATATCGTCGATGCGGGCGACGCGTTCGGCGGTATAGGGCTTGTTGCCCTTTTCCCAAACGGTCTTGGCGGCCGTTTCGGGGATCACCCCCAGCTTGGCCTGAGCGTCGCAGGCATGGGCTTCGATCTCGAACCAGATGCGGAACTTGTTCTCGGGTTCCCAGATGCGAACCATCTCGGGGCGGCTATAGCGCGGAATCATGTCAGTGCCTCATATTGGAAACGGCAAAGGCCGAGGACCGGTTATGGCAAAACCGGAGCCCTTTTTGAAGGGGGAAGAGGTTAATCGTTGCCGTAGCGGATGAAGTCGGTCCAGACGCGCTCGACCTTCAGCATCGCTTGGCTGGCGGCATCCAGCGCGGCGGCCGTTTCGGGGCCGCTTCCCAGCTTGGCCGACAGATCGTTCTGCAGCTGGCGGATACCGTTGCACAGGCGCATGCCCTTGTCGGTCAGCTTCAGGCGGATCGAGCGGCGGTCATGGGCGCAGCGTTCCTGCATCAGATAGTCGAATTCGGTCAGCTTCTTGATGTTATAGGACACGTTGGAGCCATGGTAATAGCCCCGGTCCTTCAGATCGCGAATAACCACCTCGGCTTCGCCGATATTGTAGAGCAGCAGGGCCTGCACGGCGTTGATGTCTTCGACATCCATACGACGCAGCTCGGTCCGCAGCACATCCAGAAAGTGGCGGTGCAGCCGTTCAATCAGACGAACAATATTGAAATAGGGTTCATTCACGATGGGTTGATGATAGGGACTGCTGGCTTTTTCCGCAATCACAAATCAGCAACCTAAAGGACAAAACCCAGTTACAAGACAAAGGGTTATTTGTCAGATTTGCCGCAGGCCGCGCCAGACCGCCAGGGCTTGGACCGTCTCAGCGACATCGTGGACCCGCAGGATCTGCATCCCCGCCTCCAGCCCGGCCAAGGCGGCGGTTAAGGAGCCGCCCAGGCGATCGCTGGCCGGTTCGCCCCGGCTGAGCTTGCCGATGAAGCTCTTGCGGCTCACCCCCAGCAGCACCGGCAGGCCGAAGCCGTGATAGAGCCCCAGCTGGGCCATGACCTGCAGATTATGCTCGACCGTCTTGCCGAAGCCGACGCCGGGATCGACGCAGATCTTCTCGTCGGGAATCCCAGCCGCCCGACAGGCCGCCACCCGCTGGACCAGATGATCGAAGACATCCAGCGGCGCATAGCCATAGCGCGGGTCCTGCTGCATGCTTTGCGGGTCGCCCTGCATATGCATGACCACCACCGCAGCCCCACTGCGGGCGGCGGCTTCCAGGGCTCCGGGCGCGCAAAGGCCATTGATGTCGTTGATGATCTTGGCCCCGGCCGCCACCGCCGGCTCCATCACTTCGGCATGGCGGGTATCCACCGAGACCACGGCGCCCAAGGCGGCCAGACCAGAGATCACCGGCAGCACCCGGCGCAGTTCCTCCTGGGGATCGACCTCCAGGGAACCCGGACGGGTGGATTCGCCGCCCACATCCAGAATGGTGGCCCCGGCCTCCAGCAGCGCCTTGCCATGGGCGATGGCGATGGCGGGGTCGAAGAATTTGCCGCCGTCCGAGAAACTGTCGGGGGTGACATTGACGATGCCCATGACATGGGGGCGATCCATCTCCAGCCCGGCAAAGGGCGCCCGGCGACGGCCCAGCCGCTTGACGATGCCGCCAACATGGCGGGCCAGCTCCGGCCCTTCGGCCTCGGACCAGTCGACCAGCTCGGCGAAGGGCGTCACCGCTTCGATAACCCGTCCCGAATCGCGGAGAGAAACCCGGCAGAGGCCAAAGGACAGATCACCGCCCGCAAGACTCCAGCCCTGACCGGCCGACACCGCCGCCCGCGCATCGTTGCCCGACAAGACCCCGGCGGGAGCGACGTAAAGCCGCTGGGCCAGGGCCTCAAGCGACAAGCCCCGCGGAAGGGCGGGGCTTGCCTGGATGATACAATCGGTGGTCACGCTTACGAACCCGGCTGCGGCTCCGCCCCGACCCCAAAGGGACCGGCGCTGGGCACCGAGCTGCGGCGCTCGGGCTCGGCGGGCTTATCGCCGGCATCGTCCGAGCGGTCGTTGCGATTCAGCGGCTCGCCCTTCAGCAAGGTGGAGATATCGTCGCCCGACAGGGTTTCATATTCCAGCAGACCCTTGGCCAGAGCATGCAGCTCGTCCATATGGTCGGTCAGGGTCTGGCGGGCGCGGGCATAGGCTGCATCGATGATGCCGCGAATTTCCTCGTCGATGGCCTTGGCGGTGGCTTCCGAAACGCTCTTATGGGTGGTGACACTATGGCCCAGAAAGACCTCCTGGTCATTCTCGCCATAGGCCAGCGGGCCCATCTTGTCGCTCATACCCCATTCGGTGACCATGCGACGGGCCATGTCGGTGGCATATTTGATATCCGAGGACGCGCCAGTGGTGATCTTGTCGGCGCCGAAGATGATCTCTTCCGCCAGACGACCACCCATGCCCACCGCCAAATCGGCCTTGAGCTTGGCGCGGGACACCGAGATACGATCTCCTTCCGGCAAACGCATCACCATGCCCAGGGCACGGCCACGGGGGATGATGGTGGCCTTGTGGATGGGGTCGGACTCTTCCTCATGCAGGGCGACCACGGCGTGACCGGCCTCGTGATAGGCGGTCAGGCGCTTTTCCTGATCGGACATGACCATCGAGCGGCGCTCGGCGCCCATCATGACCTTGTCCTTGGCGGCCTCGAACTCGGCCATGCTCACCACGCGCTTGCCGATCCGGGCGGCCAGCAGGGCGGCTTCGTTGACCAGATTGGCCAAGTCGGCACCCGAAAAACCGGGCGTGCCACGGGCGATGGTGCGGGCTTCCACGTCCGGGGACAGCGGAACCTTGCGCATATGCACCTTCAGGATCTTCTCGCGGCCATTGATGTCGGGATTGGGCACGACCACCTGGCGGTCGAAACGGCCGGGACGCAACAGCGCCGGGTCCAGCACATCGGGACGGTTGGTGGCGGCGATCAGGATCACGCCTTCGTTGGACTCGAAGCCGTCCATCTCGACCAGCATCTGATTGAGCGTCTGTTCGCGCTCGTCATTGCCGCCGCCCAGACCGGCGCCGCGATGGCGGCCGACGGCGTCGATTTCGTCGATGAAGATGATGCAAGGGGCGTTCTTCTTGCCCTGCTCGAACATATCGCGGACACGAGACGCGCCGACGCCGACGAACATTTCGACGAAGTCCGAACCCGAAATGGTGAAGAAGGGCACATTGGCCTCGCCGGCGATGGCGCGGGCCAGCAGGGTCTTACCGGTACCGGGAGGACCGACCAGCAAGCAGCCCTTGGGGATCTTGCCGCCCAGGCGCTGGAACTTCTGCGGGTCTTTCAGGAAGTCGACGATCTCTTCCAGCTCGCCCTTGGCCTCGTCGATGCCCGCCACATCCTCGAAGGTGACGCGGCCGGTCTTCTCGTTCAGCATGCGGGCGCGGGACTTGCCGAAGCCCATGGCCTTGCCGCCGGTGGACTGCATCTGGCGCATGAAGAAAATCCACACACCCACCACCAGCAGCATCGGGAACCAGCTTAAGAGATAGTTCCAGAAGGTCTGGGTCTCGTCGGAACGGGGCTCGGCGGTGATGCGCACATTGGCGGCGCGCAGCTTCGGCACGATATTGGCTTCGGGCGGCATATAGCTGGTGAAGGCATGGGTGTCGGTGAAGTGACCGCGCACCTGTTCCCCGGCGATGGTGACATCGGCCACCTTGCCCGCCTCGACCTCGGTCATGAAGTCCGAGAAGGCATAGGGCGTCGCCCCATGATTGTTGGACGAATTCTGGAACAGGTTGAAGAGGGCCGCCAGCAAAACGGCGACGATGACCCACAACACAAGATTCTTGCTAAAGTTCATCAGCGATCCCTCTCAGGGTCCGGCGCTTGGGGCGCAAGACCGTTCCTCTTTCCTCGCCCGGCCTGAACGCTTCCCGGCTGGCAATCGGTGAACGGACTAGAGATAGTTCCGTTCTTGACCGAAACAAGGCGGGTTGGCGGGACAAATCCCCCCTCCACCAAGGCCCGGGCTGGCGTGAAGGCCGCATTGGCCAAGCACAAAGCCGCATTTCCTGCTCGGTTATACCTCAGGTAGGGCACGGCGGAAACACCCTCTGCGTCCTTCAGCGCCGGGAATGTCAGCGCCGCCAGCCTGGGCGGCGGATTTTTTCCCACCCGATCCTTGATCTCGGCCCAGCCATCGGCCCCCAAGGCCTCAATCCGCCCCCCTCCCTCTCCGGTCAGGGTCAGGCTGTGGCGATCGTCCCAGAGCAGCGACCGAGCTCCCGTGACCGCCAGCGCCGCGCCGACCCGGCCCGGCTCGCGGCAGACCAGAATACGCCCGCGACTAGGGGTCAGCAGGCAGCCATCGAAGCTGCGCCGCGCCGTCAGGCCGGTGAAGAGTTCTGCTTCCAGCCGCTCCAGGCGGTCTTGGCGCGGCGGATGAATGCCGCCGCCGATCATACGGCAGAGCCCGGCCAGCAGGCGCAGGCGCAAGTCTTCCGGCGCGGCCCGCCAGGGATCGGGGGCCAGCCAGCCATAACCGGCGAGCTGCAGCTCCAGGCAATGAGCCGACAGGTCGGCCACCCCCTGCTCCAGCGCCACCCGCGCCCGGCCCAGGCGGCGGGCGCTGCTGGACAAAGCCTCGGCGCTCAACCCTTCGGCCTCCAGCAGCGGCGCCAAGTTCCGCAGCCGCACCCGGCCATAGCGTTCGGAGTGGTTCGACGGATCATCGATCCATTCCTGCCCCTGAGAGCGCAGCCAGGACTCCAGCGCGGCGCGGGGCACCTCCAGCAGGGGACGCAGCAAACGGCATTCCGGCAGAGCCGTAACCGCGCTCATGGCCGCCAGCCCATCCAGCCCCGAAGCGCGGCCCAGCCGCAGCAGCAGGGTCTCGGCCTGATCTTCCCGTTGATGCGCCACCAGCAGATGCAGAATACCGCGCTGGGCGCAGGCTTGCCGCAGCAGGCCATAACGGGCTTGCCGCGCCGCCTCCTGAAGGCCGTTCAGCGGTTTCTCGCCGATCCAGGGAAGAATGACATGGAGGATTTGGCGCGCCGCCAACCAAAGCCCCACCTGGGCGGCTTCTGCGGCGGCTTCGGGGCGCAGGCCATGATCGACGGTCAGCCCCACCACCTGCCCGCCCCGCGCCCGCGCCCAACGGGCCGCCAACAGGGTCAGAGCCAGACTATCGGCCCCGCCGGAAACGGCGACGGCCAGACTGGGGTGGGTTTCCCACGGCCCCAGGCTGGCCATCACGGCGGCGAAGGCGTCTTCGCCAAAGGGCATGACCGAACTCAGCAGCCCAGCTTCTGCTTTTCCTGGGCGGCCTGACGGCGCAGGCTGTCCGAGGCGTCGGGGAATTCATTCTGGAAGCGGGCGATGGCGGCGCAGGCTTCCTTCTTCTTGTTCAGATTGCTGAAAGACAGGCCCACCTTCAGCAGGCTTTCCCCGGCCTTGGCCGATTTGGGATATTTGCTGTAGGCGTTGAAGAACAGCGGCGCGGCCTTGTCGTAATCCCCCTGCGAGAAGGGAATCTGGCCCAGCCAATAGACGGCGTTGCCCGCCAGCGGGTCCTGGGGATGCTGCTGCAGGAAGGCGTTGAAGGCCCCGGTGGCGCCGTCATAGTCGTTGTTGCGCAGCAGGCTGAAGGCATAGTCGTATTTTTCCTGCGGGGTCTTGCCCGGCAGGGTCACCGGCTTGCCGGCATTGCCGTTGGCCGCAGGCGGCTGCTTGGCATCGGCGGAGCTCACCTGCCCCAGCACGCCGGGAGGCGAACCCATATTGGAATTGGCGTTGCCATTGGCGGCGGCCGGCGGGGTCTGGCCGTTCTGGGCAGCCCCAGGCGCACCGGCGGTCTTCTGCTCCAACTCCTTGAAGCGGAAGTCATTGTCCTTGCTCTGGGCTTCCATCTTCTGCTGCATCTGGCTGACGGCGTAGCTGACCTTTTCGATCTGGCCGTTCAGGTCGCGGATCTGCCCCTCAAGGCCGCCGATGCGCTGGTCCAGCATGGAATAGGCGTCGTTGGACAAGGCACCGCCGCCCGAACCGGCGCTGCTGGGGGCGTTCGCACCCGAGCCATTGCCATAGCTGGTGGTTCCGCCGCTGCGATAGACCTGCGACTGAAGGGTGTTGATGTCGCGCTCAAGACGATCGAGGCGATCGGTCAGGCCTCGGGTATCGGTCTGAGCCTGGGCGGCTCCATTCAGAAACAGGCCCGCGGCCAGGGCCAAAAGGAACGCCGCGGAAAACTGGAGGCGCAAGGTCAACTCTCCATCGCAGGGACAAATCATCGCCGGAGTGTAACCCAGTCCCGGCGGATTGCAGACAAGATTAAGGCGCCTGCCGTTTCCGACAGGCGCCCTAATTTAGGCTTCAGCCAATCAGACGAAAGGTCTGATTAGTTGCTGATGACGCCAACGCCACGGCGGTTCTGCGCCCAAGCGGTGTCGTTCGAACCCAGAACAGCCGGACGCTCCTTACCATAGGAGACGACCTTCAGACGCGAAGCCTGCACGCCCTGAGCAACCAGGAACTCCTTGACGGAGTTAGCACGCTTCTCGCCCAGGGCGATGTTGTATTCGCGAGTGCCGCGCTCGTCAGCATGGCCTTCGACGGTCAGGTTGTCCTGAGGATACTTCTTCAGGAAGGCAACCCAAGCGGTCAGCTGCGAACGGGCTTCAGGCTTCAGGTCCGACTTGTCGAAGTCGAAGAACACGCGGTCGCCAACGTTGGCAACGAAGTCAGCCTGCGAGCCGGGGACGATCGAGGGCTTAACGGCGGCGGCGGTGCCAGCACCGGTGCCGGTCTGAGCCTTGTTGTTGGCGGCATCGTCAGAGCAAGCGGCCAGCAGAGCGACGGCGGCAACGACGGTCAGGAAACGCATCTTCATCTAGTACTCTCCCCCTAAAAAGGATGGATCATGAGGAATTAACTTGGGGCGAAAAGGCGCCACCCGCTGCTCGGCGACGCCCCAATATCAACAGCCACAGCACCAGATGGCATGACTGTGTGAAAACCCTTTCGGCGACGCAATATACTGGCGAACCGTCAGGGAATCAAGGGGGGAAACTGCAGCGCTCCCCTTTCCTCAATTGGCCAGCAGAGGCGACCAGGCGGGGTCGGAACCGTCCAGCGGGGTGACCATCTGACGCTCGTTCGAGCCCGTCAAGTCGATACTGAAAAGCTTCGTAGACCCGCCACGACCGTTGGAATCCGTACGATCTTGCTTCCAATAGGCCAGCACGCGACCATTGGGAGCCCAGGTCGGAGCCTCGACCAAAAAGCCCTGCGAGATGATGCGTTCGCCGCTGCCATCTGGGCGCATGACACCTATGTAAAAAGTACCACCCGTCCATTTGGTGAAGGCGATCAGATCGCCGCGCGGCGACCAGACCGGGGTGGCATAGCGCCCGGCGCCGTTGCTGATGCGATGCTGGCCCGAGCCGTCGGCATTCATCACATAAAGCTGCTGGGTGCCCGAGCGGTCCGAGTTGAAGGTGATCTGCGAACCGTCCGGCGAATAGCAGGGCGAGGTGTCGATATAGGGATTGCTGGTGATCTGGGTCGAGCGGCGGGTGCGCAGATCCATTTCATAGATATTGGTCTTGCCGTTTTCGGCCAGACTCATGATCACGCGGTTGCCATCGGGCGAGAAGCGCGGCGCGAAGGTCATGCCGGGGAAGTCGCCCAGCAGCTGACGCCGTCCGGTATCCACCTGCAGCACATAGACGCGCGGCACGCCCCGGTAATAGGACATATAGGTGATCTCGTTGTCCGAGGCCGAGAAGCGCGGCGTCAGCACCATGTCGGTGCCGTCGGTCAGATACTGATGGTTCTCGCCGTCCTGATCCATGATGGCCAGACGCTTAACGCGGTTCTGGTGCGGGCCGTTCTCAGCGACATAGACGATACGGGTATCGAAATAGCCCTCTTCGCCGGTCAGGCGCTTATAGATGGCGTCGGCGATCTTGTGGGCGATGCGGCGCCAGCCGGTCGGACCGGCATTATAGGCCTGGCCCACCAGCATGCCCTCGGCATAGACGTCCCACAGGCGGAACTCGACGCGCAGATGGCCGTCCTGGGTCAGCTCGGCCTTGCCATTGACCAGGGCCTTGGCGTTGATGGCCTTCCAATCGGCGAAGCGCGGCTGGATCTGCAGGGATTCCACCGTCTGGATGAAGGCCTTGGGATCGATGGGGCGGAACAGACCCGACCGTTCCAGATCGGCGGACACCACCGCGGCGATGTCGCGCCCCATCTGGGCCTCGGGCCCGGCATTGCCGGCGAAGTTGGTCACCGCGATGGGCAGCGGCTCGACGTTCGGCCGGTTGATGTCGATCTGCACCTGAGCACGGGCCGGACCGGCCCAAAGGCCGATGGCCAGAACAGCGGCGCTGAAGGCTTTGACAAGGTTCAGTTTCATCGGATCGAGTCCCTGGGGTCGAAATTCAGCACAAGGTCGCGGAAGGCATCCGCCTTGCCGGGCGGAATCTTGATGGGCGAACAGGAATAGACCGCACGCCGCGCGCTGTCGGCGGCCGAGCGGAAATAGCTGTCCGAGTAATAACGCGGATCATCGACGATCTCGGCCTTGGAGACCGAGCCGTCGGAATTCATCAGCACATGAATGCGCACGATCAGGCTGGCCGGGTCCTTGGCGCCGGGGTCGAAGCTCCAGCATTTGCGGAACTGCGCGGCGATGAAGTCCTTATCGGCCATGCTGATGGGCTGGGTCGGATCCCAGCTGGAGGAATTCGAAGTGACCTTCGACGCCGCCGGCGTGTTCTGCGGCTGCGGCGCGGGCGACGGATTGCTCTGCGGCTTGGGCTTCTGAAGCGTGTTCAACGCCGAGCTCATCATGCTGTCGAAGTCGTCCTTCTTCTTCGGCTGCTCCTTGGGCGGCTCGGGCTTCGGCGGCGGCGGCTTCGGAGGCTCGGGCTTGGGAGTCGGAGTCGGCGCCGGTTCCGGCTTGGGCGGCGGCGGAGGCGTGGGTTCCGGCGGCTTGGGCGGCGGCGGGGGTTCCGGCGGCTTGGGCGGAGGCGGCGGCTCGGGCTTGGGCTGCGGCGGCTCGGGCTTGGGCTCGGGCACGGGAGGCGTGTCCTGCTTCTCGGGCTCGGCGGGCTTTTCCTCGGCCTTGGGCTGGGCCTGCTGCTTGGGCGGCGCGTTGGTCTTCTCGGCCACCGGGGCCAGCTCGACCACCACCGCATCCTCAATCTGCGGCGGATCGGGCATGATGTGGGGCAGGCCGAAAATAGCCACCGCCGCCACGATCACATGCAGCGCAGCCGAGGCGTAATAGCCGACCTTCATATCCCGAGGATCGTCAGGCAGCTGGAAGCGCCTTTGTTTTTGACCGCGCAGCACCGGGGGCATGATGGCTCAGCGGCCTCCCTTCTTGGCGTCGCCGCTGCCGGGCTGGGTCACCAGCGACAGCTTGGTGAAGCCGGCGCTGGACAGAGTGGACAGAACCTCGGCCATGCGGCCGTAATTCACCTGCCCGTCGCCGCGCACGAAGATGACCGTGTCGGGCTTCTCGGCGGTGATGGCCTTCAGGCGCGGGGCCAGCTCGTCCACTTCCAGCTTGGTTTCCTGCAGCCAGACCGAGCCATCTTGCTTGATGGACACGCTGACGGGCTTGTCGTCGCCCTTCAGCTGGCCGGCATTGGTCTTGGGCAGCTCCAGCGGCACCCCGGCGGTCAGCAAGGGCGCGGTGACCATGAAGATCACCAGCAGCACCAGCATGACGTCGACCATGGGGGTGACGTTGATGTCCGACATGGGCTTGGTCGAGCGGCGATGTCCGCCACGGCGGCCGTGGCCGCCTCCGAGCGCGGCGCCCATGGCTTAGACCTTCTCTTCCAGCTGACGCGACAGGATCGCGCCGAACTCGCCGGCAAAGGCTTCCAGACGCTTGAAATAGCGATCAACGTCCGAGGACAGCTTGTTATAGGCCAGCACGGCGGGAATGGCGGCCACCAGACCCAGGGCGGTGGCGAACAGGGCTTCGGCGATGCCGGGAGCAACCACCGCCAGGCTGGTGTTCTTGGTCTCGCCGATATGGTGGAAGCTGTTCATAATACCCCAGACGGTGCCGAACAGGCCGATGAAGGGGGCGGTCGAGCCCACCGAGGCCAGGAAGCCCATGCGGGCCTCCAGCTGCTCCATCTCGCGGCCCATGGTCACCTGCATGACGCGGTCGATGCGCTGGGGCAGGCTGGCGCGGACCGATTCGCGATCGGCCAGACCCTTGGCCGCCGAGCGGCGCCATTCGCGCATGGCGGCGACGAAGATCGAGGACATGGGGTCCATGGGGCGCGAGCCGATGCGGTCATACAGCTCTTCCAGCGACCCGCCGGACCAGAAGCTTTCCTCGAACTGGTCGGCCCGCTGGAACAGGGTGCGCAGGCGGTACCATTTGTCGAAGATGATGGCCCAGCACCAGAAGGACGCGCCCACCAGGGCCAGCATCACCGTCTTGACGATGGGGTCGGCCTGAAGGAACAAGCCCCACATCGACAGGTCGGTCGAAGCGGCGGCTCCCGCCAGAGCAGTGGTTTGGGGATCCATAGTCTTAGTCCGTCTCTTGAGGAAGGGTGGTCTGGAAGCGATCGCGGAGATCCTGAGGAATGCGGGCCGCCTTGGCCGAGCCGGTCATGCAGACCAGCTTGATCAAGAGCCCCACCAGTTCCTCGTCGCCGCGATAAATGGTTTGCCTGACATGCAGGCTGGCGCCGCCCAAATGCTCGACGCAGGAGCGAACCTCCAACACATCGTCAAGCCGGGCCGGACGCAGATAATCGATTTCGGCGCTGCGCACGGCGAACAGCAGATCCTGCTCGGCCCGCAGCTTGACCTGATCCAGGCCCAAGAGGCGGGTCATCTCGGTCCGCGCCCGCTCGGCAAAGTTCAGATAGCTGGAATGATAGACCACGCCGCCGGCATCGGTGTCGGCGTAATAGACCCGGATGGGAAAGCGATGGACGCGGCCGGCGAACAGACCCGAGGTCGGCAGATCAGTCATCGGGAAACTCCGACTCGTCATTGGCCAGCAGATCGAACTGCTCGGGGCGGCGCACCGGCGTCAGCCCCAGATGGCGGAAGCCCACCGCCGTCAGCATGCGTCCGCGCGGCGTGCGCTGGATCAGGCCTTGCTGCAACAGATAGGGCTCGATCACTTCCTCGATGGTGTCGCGCTGCTCGGACAAAGCCGCCGCCAGGGTCTCGACACCCACCGGGCCGCCGCCGTAATTCTCGGCGATGCAGCGCAGGTAACGGCGGTCCATACCGTCCAAGCCCATCTGATCGACACCCAAACGGGTCAGACCGGCATCGGCGGCCTTGGCATCCACCGGCAGGGTATTGGCCACCACCGCGAAGTCGCGCACCCGGCGCAGCAGACGCCCGGCCACGCGGGGCGTGCCCCGGGCGCGGCGGGCGATTTCCATGGCGCCCTCGCGGGTCATGGGGCAGCCCAGCACACGGGCGCCACGGCTGACGATCAGTTCCAGCTCGTCGGGGGTATAGAAATTCATCCGCAGCGGAATGCCGAAGCGTTCGCGCAAAGGCGTGGTCAGCAGGCCCGAGCGGGTGGTGGCGCCCACCAGGGTAAAGGGCGGCAAGTCGATGCGCACCGAGCGCGCCGACGGCCCCTCACCGATGATGAGATCCAGCTGAAAATCCTCCATAGCCGGATAGAGAACTTCCTCTATGGCAGGATTAAGGCGGTGGATTTCGTCGATGAACAGAACGTCGCGGGGTTCCAGATTGGTCAGCAGCGCCGCCAGATCCCCCGCCTTGGCGATCACCGGCCCCGAGGTGGCGCGAAAGCCCACCCCCAGCTCGCGCGAGACGATCTGGGCCAAGGTGGTCTTGCCCAGACCGGGCGGGCCGAAGAACAGGGTGTGATCCAGCGCCTCGCCCCGCGCCCGGGCGGCGGCGATGAAGATGGACAGGTTTTCCCGCACATCCTTCTGGCCGATGAAATCGTTCAGCACCAGCGGGCGCAACGAGCTTTCCAGATCGCCCGAGGCGGCTTCGGGCTGGACCACGCGTTGGGTCATCGGGTCAGCTCCCGCGCCAGTTCCTTAAGACCGGCGGTGATCAGCGCCTGCATCTTGGCGCCCTGCCCCAGCGTCTCGGACGCCTTCAGCACGGCGGCATGGGCCTCGACCCGGCGATAGCCCAGATTGACCAGAGCGGAAATGGCGTCTTCCAAGGCTCCGGCTTCCAACGGCGCGGCGGCTTGTGAGCTGGCGACGGTGAAGGTTCCCAGGGAAATGCTGGCGGCCTTGTCTTTCAGCTCGGTCAGCAGACGCGCAGCCAGCTTCGGCCCCACCCCGCTGGGACGGCTGACCATGGCCTTGTCGCCGGCGGCGATGGCGCGGGACAGCTCTTCCGCCGACAGGGTGGACAGGATCGCCAGCGCCACCTTGTTGCCGACGCCCTGCACGGTCAGCAGCAGACGGAACCAGTCGCGCTCGGCCACATCCAGGAAGCCGTAGAGCGAGATCGCATCCTCGCGCACCTGGGTTTCGATCATCAGCGCCACCGCCTCGCCGACTTTCGGCAGGCGCGACAAAGTGCGGGTCGAGCAGGAGACCAGATAGCCGACCCCCTGGACATCGACGATCACCCAATCCTCGCCCTGTTCCTCGACCAGACCCTTCAGCTTGGCGATCATGGCCGCGCCTCCAGGGCCTGGATCAGGCGGGAATTGGTGCTGCGGTTATGGGCATGGCAGACGGCCACCGCCAGCGCATCGGAGGCATCGGCCATCTTGGCCTGAGCGCCCGGCAGCAGGCGGCGAACCATCATCTCGACCTGTTCCTTGTCGGCGCGGCCGGTGCCCACCAAGGCCTTCTTGACCTCGGCGGGGGAATATTCCGCCACCTTCAAACCAGCCGCGGCGGCGGTGACGATCACCGCCCCACGGGCCTGCCCCAGCTTCAGGGTCGAGGCGGGGTTCATGTTGACGAAGGTTTCTTCGACCGCCGCCTCGTCGGGCTCCCAGTCGCGGATAACCGCCAGTACACCCTCGTGCAACTGCGCCAGACGCTCGCCCAGACTGAGCTTGTCGTCCGAGCGCACGACCCCGTCGGCCAACCAGCGCAGCCGGTTGTCCACCGCTTCGATCACGCCCCAGCCAGTGACGCGCAATCCGGGATCGAGGCCCAACAGTCGCATTCCCACCCCTTCAAACCAGCCCTCGGATCAGGCCAGCTTTTCCAAGATCTCCTGAGCGATGTCGAAGTTCGCATGCACGCGCTGGACGTCGTCATTGTCTTCCAGCACATCCAGGAACTTCATCAGGCTTTGCGCCGTCTGCTCGTCGGAAATCGGCGTTTCCATGTTCGGCACCCAGTCCAGACGGGCGCTGGCGGGCGCGCCGAACTTGGTTTCCAGCGCCTCGCGCACGACGTTCAGATCGTCGGGGGCGCAGGTGACGTCATGGCCTTCGTCGCCGGTCTCGACATTGTCGGCACCAGCGTCCAGAGCGGCCTCGAACATGGCGTCGGCCGAAGCGGCCGCCAGCGGATAGCGGATGGCGCCGACGCGGTCGAACATGAAGCTGACCGAATTGGTCTCGCCCATATTGCCGCCCGCCTTGTTGAAGGCGGTGCGCACTTCCGAGGCGGTGCGGTTGCGGTTGTCGGTCAGAGCCTCGACGATCACCGCCACCTTGCCGGGGCCATAGCCCTCGTACCGGACTTCGTCATAGTTGGTGCCGTCTTCGCCGCCGGCGCCGCGCTTGATGGCGCGGTCGATGGTGTCCTTGGGCATGTTCTGCTCACGCGCCGCCAGGATCGCCGCACGCAGGCGCGGATTCGCCGCCGGGTCGGGCAGGCCCGTCTTGGCAGCCACCGTCAGCTCACGGATCAGCTTGGTGAAGACCTTGGCCCGCTTGGCGTCCTGAGCGCCTTTGCGGTGCATGATGTTCTTAAATTGAGAATGACCAGCCATGGATCTGCCGAGACCTATTGTCGGAAAACTTGTGCCTATACCATATCTAGTGGAATCGTCCAGTGCGAACCGACATCCCGGCTCAGTTTCCCCCCAGCGGCGGCATTTCGGACACGCATTCCTGTGGATAACCCCAAGACGGACATTGCACCGCATCTGAAAGAGGATAATGATCCGCCGCAAGTGCAATGCAGCAATGCATTCCGCGGGATGCTCGCGCCAGGGGGGCCGAGCCGCCCTGGACAATAAGAGGCCGCCATGAGCACACGCAATCTCTCCCGCCTGTTCAGCCCGAAATCCGTCGCCGTCATCGGCGCCGCCGAAAAAGACAAATCGCTGGGCACGGTGGTCATGCGAAACCTGCTGCAAGGCGGCTTTTCCGGCGCGATCATGCCGATCCACCCCAAGGCGCTGTCGGTGGGCGGCGTGCTGGCCTACAAGGACATCGACTCGCTGCCGGTGGTGCCCGACCTGGGCATCATCTGTACGCCGCTGAATACGGTGGCCGGGCATCTGCGCAAGCTGGGCGAGCGCGGCACCAAGGCCGCCATCATGATCTCGACCGACATGTCCTCGGCCACCGACGAAGCCAGCCAGGCTCAGGCCGCCGAGGCCCTAGACGTCGCCCGCAGCTTCGGCATGCGGGTGCTGGGCCCGAACTGCATGGGCATCATGGTCCCCCAAATCGGCCTGAACGCCAGCGCGGTGGCCAAGCCCGCCGAGCCGGGCCGCATCGCCTTCGTCTCGCAGTCGGGAGCGCTCTGCACCTCGGTGCTGGACTGGGCGCGGCCCAAGGGCATCGGCTTTTCCCATTTCATCAGCCTGGGCGATTCCGCCGATATCGATTTCGGCGATGTGCTGGACTATCTGGGCTCGGACCCCTCGACCCGCGCCATCCTGCTATTCATCGAGAATATCCGCGATCGCCGCATCTTCATGTCGGCCGCCCGCGCCGCGTCCCGCAACAAGCCGATCCTGGCCATCAAGGCCGGACGCGGCTTCGAGGCGGGTCTGCGCACCAATATCTGCCACACCGGCGCCCTGACCAGCTCGGACGCGGTCTATGACGCCGCCATGCGCCGCGCCGGCATGCTGCGGGTCTATACCCTGGACGAGATGTTCACCGCCGTGGAAACCCTGGGCCGGTCGCGACCGACTCGTGGCGAGAAGCTGGCGGTGCTCAGCAACGGCGGCGGCATCGGCATCATGGCGGTGGACGAGCTGTTCGAGCTGGGCGGCGATCTGGCCGAACTGGCCCCCGAGACCATCGAGAAGCTGCAGAAGGTGCTGCCCAAGGGCCGGGTGGCCGACACCCCCATCGTCATCAATGGCGACGCCCAGGGCGACCGCTATGTCAAGGCGCTGGACGTGCTGTTCGAGGCCGAGGAAGTCGACTCGCTGCTGGTCATGCATGCCCCCAGCGCCATCGCCGATCCCATCGAGATCGCCGAAGAGGTGATCAAGTCGGTCAAGGAACACCGCGCCAATGTCATGACCTGCTGGGCGGGTCAGGAACAGGTGGGCCCGGCCCGCAAGCTGTTCCGCGAGGCGGGGATTCCCACCTACGAGACGCCCGACCAGGCCGTGCACGCCTTCATGCATCTGGTGAATTATCGCCGGAACCAGGAAATGCTGATGGAAACCCCGGACGCCGTGCTGTCGGACTTCACGCCCGACACCGCCGCCGCCCGCGCCGTCATCAAAAGCGCCCTGGCCGCCGGCAATGACGTGCTGAGCGAGCCCGAGGCCAAGGCCGTGCTGGCCGCCTATGGCATTCCCATCGTCGAGACCTTCGTCGCCCGCACCCCCGCCGAGGCCAGCCGCATCGCCAGCCAGATCAAGGGCCCGACGGCGCTGAAGATCCTGTCCCACGACATCGCCCACAAGTCGGATGTCGGCGGCGTCATGCTGGGTCTGCAAGGCCCCTTCGAGGTGGAAAAGGCCGCCAACTCCATGCTGGAGAATGTGGCCGTCAAATTCCCCGAGGCCCGTATCGAGGGCTTCACGGTGCAGACCATGGCCCGCCGCCCGCGCGCCCAGGAAATCATCATCGGCGTCACCACCGACCCGATCTTCGGCCCGGTCATCATCTTCGGCCAGGGCGGCGTTGCGGTCGAGGTGATCCGCGATTCCGCCATCGGCCTGCCGCCGCTGAACATGAGCCTGGCCAAGGAGCTGATCCAGCGCACCCGCGTCTGGAAGCTGCTGCAGGGCTATCGCGACCGGCCGCCCGCCGACATCGACGCCATCTGCATGACCCTGATGAAGATTTCCCAGATGATCGTCGATCTGCCCGAGATCATCGAGCTGGACATCAATCCGCTGTTCGCCGACGCCCAGGGCGTGCTGGCGCTGGACGCCGCCGTCCGCGTCTCGTCCAAGCCCGTCGGCCCCAGCCGTCTGGCCATCAGCCCCTACCCGCGCGAGCTGGAAGAGGTGATGACCATGAATGACGGCCGCAAGGTGCTGGTGCGCCCCATCCGTCCCGAGGACGAACCGACCCACCATACCTTCGTCTCGCGCCTGTCGCCCGAGGATCTGCGCTATCGCTTCTTCGGTCTGGTGGGCGAGCTGCCCCATTCGGAAATGGCCCGCTTCACCCAGATCGACTATGCCCGCGAAATGGCCTTCATCGCCGTGCTGCTGGATGACGAAGGCCATACCACCGGCGAAACCCTGGGCGTGGTCCGCACCGTCACCGATGCCGCCAACGAGGATACCGAATTCGCCGTGGTGGTGCGTTCCGACCTCAAGGGCTCGGGCCTGGGCCGCAAGCTGATGAACAAGATCATCCGCTATGCCAAGAGCCGCGGCACCGCCAAGATGGTCGGGCAGGTTCTGACCGACAACAGCCGCATGCTGAAGTTCTGCGACAGCCTGGGCTTCAAGCGCATGCGCTATGTGGAAAGCGACATCGTCGAGCTGTGCCTGAAGCTGCAGGACGAGGAACCCCAACCGCCTGCGGCCTGATGGGGTCCGTCGTCCCGCCGGAAGGCGTCTGACTGCTTATTTGCAGACGCCGTCCGATCCCTCGGCGCAGACCCGTCCGTCCACCCAGGTCGTCCCGCTCAGATTGGCGTGGATGAAGATGGTGCTGTTGTCGATGCGGGCATCCTTGAGATTGGCCCCCGACAGATTGGTGCGGGTGAAGTTCACGCCCTTCAGATTCGCTCCCCGGAAATTGGCCTTGGAGGCCGAACCGGAGAAGAAGGTCGCCCCGGCCAAATCGGCGCCGGACAGATCGGCCTTATCCAGCCGGGCAATGTGGAAGACCACATGGTCGGCCTTGGCGTTCTTCAGACTGACGCCGGTCATATCCGCCGCCTCGAAGCTCATCTCGGTGACGTCTTGGCCCTCGTAGCTCTTGCCCTTGAGGTCGGCCCAATTGCAGAAACTGGGCGTGCGGCAGCCGACTGAGCCTTCGCCGGACCAACCCAGCAGCGGATATCCCAACATAGTCGCCAGAACGACGAGACCCGTAATCTTTTTCATGGCTGCCTCCTTGAACATCCCTCCTTGTCGCAAGACAAGCGGAATTGTGGAATGACGCCAATCAATCCGAAATTCTTGTTTTTCTAATAAAGATTTTACTCATCCATCTGCGCATATTGGCGCAGCCGCTCGACATCCTCGACATAGACGCAGCGGTTATGAGTTCTGACCCCCAGCTCACGCAGCGACATGAACGAGCGCGACAGGGTTTCCGGCATCATGCCCAGACGGGCGGCCAGGACATTCTTGTCATAGGGCAGCCGGGTATCCCGCCGCATCCCGCCATCGGGGAACAGATTGGCCAGGAACGCCGCCAGCCGCTGGGGCGAGGACGACCAATAGGCGCTTTCCAGCTCATCCATCTGGCGATGGATGCGCAGGCTCAGGCATTGGGCGAGGGTAAAACCCAAGGCCGGCGTATTCGCCATTCTGGCGCGGAAGGCCTCGACGGGAATTTCCAGCAGGCGGCAATCCCAGATGGCCTGGGCCGATTCTGTCTGGCTGCCGCCCAAAAAGGCCGAGCTTTCTCCCAGCACGCCGCCGGGCTCGACGATGGCATGCACCGTCACCACGCCCTCGGCGGTGCTGCGGGCGATCTTCAGGCTTCCCTCCAGCAGGACATACAGCATGTCGGCGGGGTCGCCCTGATGAAACAGGCTCTCGCCCCGGTGAAAGGCCCGCACCCGGCCGCTGTTGATCAGGCTGTAGAAGGGCTCGTCCTCGATGCCCTGCAACAGCACGCAACGGCGCAGCAGCGCCATATCCAGCGGCGTCAGGCAGGTTCGACGGGTCTTCAGCCGGGGATCGCGGCGATAGCGCGGCTCCCTCTGGCAGGTTCCGCGATCCTCCTCGGACACCCGCACGCACAGATGTTCGATGGACGAGAGTTGGCATCCGTCGCATTGGCTTGCGACCCTGACGGCAGCCTCCTTGGCGCACATGATGTGATGTCCCCCCATCCCGTTGTGTACTCAAGTTCCAGCAGGATGCGCATCAAGCCCGCTGCCACTCCTTGACGGCCGTCAATGTCCGGCACGGCGCTTTACATGAGCATCCTGTCAAATCTTCATCACGAGCCGAGGTTTCCATGCGCCCTTCCGTCCTGCTGACCGCCGCCGCCCTGCTGGCCGCGACGCTTTCGGCCCAGAGCCCCGCCTGGGCCCATGACGAGCATGGCAAGCTGGCCGCGCAAGAATCTCCCCGCAGCGAAGATCCCTCGATGCGCGGCGCCTATGGCGGCCCCATCATGCTGCAGGACCAGACCGGCAAGACCGTCACCGACGAAGACTATCGCGGCAAGTTCCTGCTGATCAGCTTCGGCTATACCCATTGCGGCGATATCTGCCCGACCATGCTGCAAAGCACCGCCAAGGTGATGGACCTGCTGGGCGACAAGGCCAAGGAGCTGCAGCCCATCTTCATCACCCTGGACCCCCAGCGTGACACGCCGCAGGTGCTGCGGGACTATGTCTCGGCCTTTCACCCCGGCATCGTCGGTCTGACCGGCCCCGAGCCCTATGTCGCCTCGGCGGCGCGGAAATACCGTATCAAGTATGAAAAGGTTCCGGGCGTCGGGAACGACTATTCCATCGACCATAGCGCCGTGCTCTTCCTGATGGGACCGGACGGAGCCTTCATGGAACGCTTCGCCTACAGCATGACCCCGGAAGACATGACCAAGCGTATCACCAAGCGCATCAACGAGACGCCCAAGCCCGACAGCGCCAAATGAGCGATCTGTCCAACAGCTTCGGGCAATATGCCGTCTCGCCCGACGAGCGGCGGCGGCGTATCCGCAAGGTCTTCCAGGCGGTCGCGCCCCGCTATGACCTGATGAACGATCTGATGTCCATGGGCATTCACCGCCTGTGGAAGCGCCGTTTCGTCCGCCAGCTGGCCCCGTGCAGCGGCGAGGTGATCATCGATCTGGCCGGCGGCACCGGCGATGTCGCCAAGCTGATGGCGGCCCCGGACCGGCGGGTGGTGGTCTGCGATCCCTCGTCCGAGATGATGGCCCATGGGCGGCAAGACGCCTCGCCCTTCATCGAATGGCTGGAGGGCGAAGCCGAGGCGATCCCCCTGCCCGACGCCAGCGCCGACGCCCTGACGATTTCCTTCGGCATCCGCAATGTCACCCGCATGGAGGCCGCGCTGGCGGAAATCCATCGCGTCTTGAAGCCGGGCGGGCGGTTTCTCTGCCTGGAATTCTCGCGCCCCTGGGCGCCGATCCGCCCCTTCTACGACCTGTTCTCGTTCCTGGTCATTCCCCGGCTGGGCGCCCTGGTCGCCAACGAGCCCGATGCCTATGACTATCTGGTGGAATCGATCCGGCGCTTTCCCAACCAGACCGAGTTCGCCGCCCTGATCCGTCAGGCCGGGTTCGAGACGGTCGGCTATCGCAATCTGAGCTGCGGCATCGCCTGCATTCATCAGGGGCGCAAACCGGCATGAGCGCCCCTCAAAGCTGGCTGACGCGCCAGGCCCAAGACCGCCCGCAGGAGATCGCCCTGCTCTATGGGCCGCGCCAGATCAGCTTCGAGAGATTGAACCGCGCCGTCGATGCCTATGCCGCCGGCTTGCACCGTCATCCGCCCGCCGTGCATTCCCTGCCCGCCGCCGATCCCATGCTGGCGCTGGTCGCCGCCCTGGCGGCGCCGCGGGCCGGGCTGGCCTTTCATCCGCTGTCGGCCTTTCGTCCCCGCCCCCTGGCCTGGAGGGACCGCACCGAGGCGAATCCGCTGCCGCCCGAGGCGGTCCAGCTGATCGTTTCGACCAGCGGCAGCTCCAGCCAATCCAAGGCGGTGATGCTGACCGGGCGCAATATCGCCGCCGCCGTCACCGCATCGGCGAAAAGCCTTCCCCTGCGGCCCGGCAATCTTTGGCTCTGCTGCCTGCCGCTGGCGGCCATTGGCGGCCTGTCGGTTCCCTTCCGCTGCCTGCAAGCCGGCGCCACCGTCAGCCTGCAAGCCGGCTTCGATCCCCAAGCGGTCGCCCAGGCCCTGCAATCCCAAGGCGTCAGCCATCTCTCGCTGGTGCCCGCCATGCTCGACCGCCTGCTGGATCACGGCGTCCAGCCGCCCCGCAGCCTGAATGCCGTGCTGGTCGGCGGCGCCGCCCTGTCGGCGTCTTTGGCCGATCGGGCCCTGGCCGCCGGCTGGCCGGTTCATCCCAGCTATGGCATGAGCGAGACCGCATCCCAGATCGCCACCTGCAATCTCAGCCATGACTGGCAGCCGGGTCTGGCCGGACGCCCTCTGCCCGGTTTCGAGATCGCCTTTGCCGCCAATCGGCGCTTGCGCCTGCGCGGGCCGCAATTGATGGCCGGTTATGCCAATCCCGACCTACAGCCGGGTGACGGACTGGATACCGAGGGCTGGCTGGAAACCGGCGATGTCGGCTATCGCAGTGAGGACGGGCAGCTTTGGATTCAGGGCCGAGGCGACGAAGTCCTCAACAGCGGCGGAGTCAGCCTGCATCCCAGCGAGATCGAGACGGTGCTGTCCTCTTGCCCCCTGCTAGACAAGTTCGCTGTTTCCGGACGGGGCGACGCCTGCTGGGGCGATGTCATCGTGCTGTTCCATACCGGCCCCAGCAGCGCCGCAGCCGTGATGGATTGGTGCGCCCGCCATGTTCCCAGCCCCATGCGGCCAAGGCGGGTTTTGCATATCCCGGCCCTGCCGCTGAACAGCGCCGGAAAGCTGGACCGCCGCGCCTTGCGGGCTATCGCCGCTTCGCTGCCAGAGTGATCAGCTTTTCGGTCAGGTCGGGACTGTCCCAGTCGGCCGGCCCTTCGACCCGGCCGATCTCGCCGCCATCGGGGCCCAGGATCACCGTGGTCGGCAGCCCCCGCACCCCCATGGCGTCGGACAGGTCGTGGCTGTCATCGAGATAGCGGCCCAGATGTTCGGGCTTCAGCTCGTCATAGAACTTGTCCACCGCCGCCATGCCCTTGCGGTCGATGGAGATGGGGACCACCAGCGCATTCTTGCCCTCCAGCCGGGCGGCCAGGCGGTCGAAGGCGGGAAATTCCTGACGGCAAGGCACGCACCAGGTCGCCCAGAAATCCACCACCACCAGCTTGCCCTTGAAATCGGCCAGGGTCAGCTTGTGCCCCTGCTGATCGACGAAGGCGGTATTGGGCACGATGCGCGGCTGGTCGTAAAAGCTGACCTCACGCGGGGCGGTCCAACCGGTCGAGACCATCCCCAACGAGAAGACGGCGGCAAGGATCAGGCGTTTCATCTTGGGCTTACTCCCAGGCCGGGCGCATCGGTGAAGAACAGCCGCCCCTGACGGATCGGGAAAGACTCGGCCAGATCTTGTTGGAACCAGGAACCGGTGGCAAGCCCGTGAGCATGATCGCCCAACCCCGCCGCCGCCGCCAGATGCGCCGCCGCCGCCACACCCACGGCGCTGTCCAGCAGGCTGGTGACGATGCAATCCCGCCCGGCGCTACGAGCCTCATGGATCAGGGCCAGACTCTTGCGCAGGCCCAACAGGCTGGGCTTGATCACCAGACGCGGCAGGGGAATCAGCTTCCAGGCCGCCAGACTTTCATCCAGCGCCAGGGGGAAGTCGCACAGGGTTTGCAGCTCTTTCAGCCGCTTGGGCTCGGCCAGCGGCTCTTCCAGATGATCGATGGGCAATCCCGCAAGGCCCGCCGTAAAAGCCGCCGCCTCGTCGAAGCTCCATGCCCGGTTGGCGTCCAGCCGCAGCAGCGTCCCTGGCGTCAAAGGCAAGGCACGCAGGAAGGCCAGTTCCTCATCCACTGAGCGCAGGCCGACCTTGATCTTGATGACCGAATATCCTTCGGCCTGAGCCAGCGCAACAGACTCGGTACTATCGGCGACGGCATTGACCGGCAGGCTGTCCAAAGCCTTGGGCGACAGGAATTGCCGCAAGGGTAGCCCCGCCTGCTGGGCCGCCAGATCGGCCAGCGCCGCCTCGACCGAGGGGGAGCGTTCGGGATCGAGAACCGGCGCGGCGCAATCCTGTCCCGGCCAGCCGCAGGCGTCGCCCCAGCCGAGCCGCCCTTGCTCATCCTTGGCCGAGACCAGCCAGCCTTGCCGCTGGGTGACGCCCCGCCAGGGCGCCGTCAATGTCAAACGATAGGGACTAAGCCCCAAATCGCTCACAGCTGCACGCCCAGACAGAGCAGCAGGCCGAACAGCAATTGCGTCTGCGCCGTCGCCCCCAGGATGGGATTGAAGCCCCGCCCCTGGGTCTTGCCGAAGATGCCCACCAGCCTCCAGGCCATGGGCACCGCGCCCAGCGCCACCCAGGCATGACCGGCGCCGATGGCCGGCAGCAGCAGGAACGGCAGGCCCATGAACAGGCCATAGAGCCAGCTGGTCGCCGGCTGCCCGGCCAGGATCGCCAGCGTGCGGCGTCCCGAGCGGATGTCCTGAACATGATCGCGATGATTGTTGGTCAGCAGCACCGCCGAGGCGAACAGCCCCAGCGCCGCTCCGGCCAGCAGACCGTCCCAGCTCAGGCGGTGCAATTGCAGCCAGATGGTGCCTTCGACCGCGCCGACGCCGAAAAAGGCCAGCACGAACAGTTCGCCCAGCGGCGTATAGGCGATGGGCTTCGGCCCGCCGGTATAACTCCAGCCCGCCAGGATCGAGAACAGACCCAGCAGCAGGATCGGCCAGCCACCCTGCTCCAGCATCAGCAACCCGGCCAGCGAGGCTCCGGCGAAACAGCCCCAGGCGGCGCGTCGGACGCTGGCGGCCGGCAGCAATCCTTGGGCGGTGACGCGGGGCGGCCCCAGCCGGTCGGGACCATCGGCCCCGCTTTCGCCATCGGCGGCGTCGTTATGCAGATTGGTGGCGGCCTGGATCAGAATGGCGCCCAGCAACGCCGCCAGGGCCAGCAGCCAATCCAGCGACGCCCCCTCGGCGCGGGCCACGGCACAGCCCACCAGCACCGGCACCGCCCCCATGGTCAGGGTGCGGGGCCGAACCGCCATCATCCATAGCTTAAAGCTGCTCATGGGCGGCGTCCAAAGCGGCTGAAGTCGGGGCTGCGCTTTTCCAGGAAAGCGTTGCGGCCCTCCTGCCCTTCTTCGGTCATATAGAACAGGGCGGTGGCGTTGCCCGCCAGTTCCTGAATGCCGGCCATGCCGTCGCTATCGGCGTTGAAGGCGGCTTTCAAGACCCGCAAGGCGGTGGGCGAGAGTTCCAGCATGCGATGGCACCAGGACAGAGTTTCCTCCTCCAGCCGCTCCAGCGGGACCACCGTATTGATCCAGCCCATATCAAGCGCCTGTTGGGCGTCATATTGACGACAGAGGAACCATACCTCCTTGGCCTTCTTGACGCCAATGGTCCGCGCCAGAATGCCTGAGCCGAACCCGGCGTCGAAGCTGCCCACTTTGGGGCCGGTCTGGCCGAAGCGGGCATTGTCGGCGGCGATGGTCAGGTCGCACAGCAATTGCAGCACATTGCCGCCGCCAATGGCCCAGCCCGCCACCATGGCGACGATGGGCTTGGGGCAGGTACGGATTTCGCGCTGAAGATCGAGCGCGTTCAGATGATGCACGCCCTCGACATCCTTATAGCCGCCGTCATCGCCGCGCACCCTTTGATCGCCGCCGGAGCAGAAGGCCTTGTCGCCGGCGCCGGTCAGGATGATCACGCCGATTTCCGGATCGAAGCGGGCATGGCGCAGGGCGCGCATGATTTCTTCCAGGGTCTCGGGGCGAAAGGCGTTGTGCAGTTCGGGCCGATTGATGGTGATGCGGGCAATGCCCGGCTGCCGGTCATAGAGGATGTCGGTGAAGGCGATGTCGGTGATCGGCGTCCATTCGGTCATGTCGGTTCCTCGATTTGCGCGGCGGCGCTCCACAGAGCGCGATGAGCCGCCGTGCTGGCGGCCCGATTGATGGGAAGATGCAGAATGGTCAGACCGCCCAGCCGCAAGGCCTTGGCCAGATCGGCGGCCCCGGCCTGAAGATAGCGATGCCCCCAGACGGCGGCGGCGGCGGCCAGATCGGCCTTTTGCGGCGTTAGCCAGCCCTGGCGGAACTCGGGCAGCGCCGATTGGGGCAGATGTTCGAAGATGCCGCCGCCATTGTTGTCCAGCACGCAGATGACGCCCGTCAGGCCCTGCCCCGCCGCCAGCCCGCCGATGTCATGCAGGAAGGTCAGATCGCCCACCAGGGCCAGCGCCGCCGAGAATTTCCCGGATGCCGTCGCCCCCAGGAAGGTCGAGAGATTGCCATCGATGCCACTGACGCCGCGATTTCCCAAAACCATCAGGCGCTTCTCGCCGGTTCCGGAAAAGGCGTCAAAATCCCGCACCACCATGGAATTACCCAGGAACAGCAGCCCGCCATCGGGTAGCTCTTCGATCGCGTCGCGGATCACCGCCGCCTCGGGGATGGCGGGCAGCCGGGTCTGTTCCGCCTCGCGGAACTGATCGCACCAGCCCTTCGGCGCGGGCCGCACCAGCCCCGCCAGATCGACGGCGACTCCCTCGGCCCCGATCACCCAGGCCGCTTGGCGCAAGGGATCGGACCAGCCGGTGCCGGGCATCACCACGATCTCTTCGGCGCCGCAGGCGGCCAGCCATTGGCCGATGGTCTTGGACACGGGAAAGGCGCCGAAGCGCAAAACCCAATCTGGTTCCGGACTCCAGCCGCGCAGGAACAGATCGCCCCGCGCCATCACCCGCGAACGGTCATGGGGGCCGAAGCGAAGACCGGACAGCGGATCGGCCAGGATCGGACAGTCCAGCGCCTTGGCCAGGGCGGTGATGGCAGGGGCATCCTGGGGCGAGGCTCCGGCCAGGATCACGCCCCGGCGTCCCGACAGTCGCTCGGCCAGGGCTTGCAGGCTGGCGGCATCCAGCCTGGAGGCTCCACCGCTGACCCGACAGAGCGGCAGGCTTTGCGGCTCGCCCGGCGCGGCCAACAGGGGTTCGCGGAAGGGAATATTGATCTGCACCGGCCCCGGCGACGGCCAGCGGCTTTGCGAGACGAAGCGGGCCACCAGACTGGACAGCCAGCCAAGATCGGCCTCGGGCAGCGGCAGACTATGGCTGGCCCGCAGATGCGGCCCGAACAGACCCGGCTGGACCGTGGTTTGGTTGGCGCCGCAATCCAGCAGCTCGGCTGGACGGTCGGCGGTCAGCAGCAACAGGGGAATATGGGCGGCGTCGGCCTCGACCACCGCTGGATGCCAGTTGGCCGGCCCCGAGCCCGAGGTCGCCACCAGGATCACCGGCGCGCCGGTGGCCTTAGCCAGCCCCAGGGCGAAGAAGCCCGCCACCCGCTCGTCCAGGATGACATGGCTGCGAATGTCCGGATGGCGCAGGCAGGCCAGGGCCAGCGGCGTCGAGCGCGAGCCCGGCGATAAGACCGCATGAGTCACCCCTTGCGCCACTAGGCCGCCTACCAGCGCCGTCGCCCATGCCCAGTTTTTGTCCCCGGTTGTCTCCACCACGCTCAGGCCGCCTGTAATGTCTCCAACATGGCCCGTAGCTTCAGTTCGGTTTCGGCGAATTCGGCCTCGGGCTCCGATGCTGCGACAATACCAGCACCGGCGGACAGCTCGGCTTGATGACCGTCAAGCAAGGCGCAACGAAGCACCACCGCCATATCGCCGTCGCCATTGGTGTCCAGCCAGCCATAGACCCCGGAATACCAATGCCGCCGCGCTTCGCCCAAGCGGGTCAGCAGCCGCCGGGCCTCGGCCAGGGGCGCCCCGGCGACCGCAGGCGTGGGATGCAGACGTGGAATCATCTCCAGCAGCGAACTGCCGGGCGCCAGCCGTCCCCGGATCGGCGTTTGCAGATGCTGCAACGCCCCCACCGGCAGCAGACGCGGCCCCGAGGGAACATCCAGGGCCAGACAATGCCCCTTCAAGGCGGCGGCGATCCAATCGACGACGATGGCGTGCTCCTGCCGTTCCTTGAGATTGTTCATCAAGGCATGGGCGGCCAGCTCGGTCGGCGCGGTTCCGGCCAAGGCATGGCTTTCGATGAAATCGCCCCGGCGGGAAATCAGACGTTCGGGACTGGCGGCCAGCAGCATCCTTTGGCCGAAGGGCACCCCGAACACCGCGCAGGTGGGATAGCGCTGCACCAGCGCATCCCCCAGCCGCCGGGCGTCGAAGGGCTGGGAGCGCCGCAGGGTCACCTGCCGCGACAGCACCACCTTGGACAAAGTCCCCCGGCGGATATCGCGGACGGCGGCGGCGACCCGGCGCAGATATTCCTCCCGCGTCGGCATTTCCTGATGGCGCGAGACCGAGATCGGCCCTTCCTCTTCCGCTTGCGGCTTGTGAATAGCCTCCAGCAGTTCGGAGAATTGCCGCAACCAGAAGGGCTGAGGATCATCCCGGCCCGCATGGGACAGGATCAGCTCGGTCCGGTCCTCTTGACGGCGCAGCAGAACGGCGGGCAAAACCGCCCGCACGTCATTGCCGTCGAAGCTGTGCCCCAAGAACAGGCGCGCCCCACTCTTGTCGGTGGGGAGGAGCTTCTCCTTGATCCGCAAGGACAGATCGGCCAGGGAGTCGGCATAGAGGGACAGAGCCTCGCCCCAGCCCAGCATGTGCAGTCCCTCGGACGGGCGATTCCAGCTCCAGCCTCCTTGCAGCACCGCCGGCAGGGGCAGCGCATCCAGTTCCGGCATCGCCAGCACAAGGGTCTGAAGCGGCCCCGTGCTGGGAGCGATGCGGGATAGGCGCTGGCTCAGGTGATCGAGCAGCCCCATCTTACGGCAGATCGCCCGAACGGAAGCGGCGATAGCCCAAGGCCGCCGCCGCCAGCCCCATGGCCGCCGGATAGAACAGCGCCCACCAGACATAGCCGGTGGTCCCAAAGTGATCCAGGATGACAAAGGCCGCCGGCCCCAGCAGCACCAGCTGCGGATCGAACAGCATCATCGAGGCGGTGCGGAATACCTGCAAAGGATTGACCAGGGTCAGGCCGATCACCACCTGAGACGGCACCTGCTCCTTGATCAGCACGCCCAGCAAGATCAGGTCCAGGAACAGCAGCAGCACCAGCCACAGCATGAAGGCCGCCGTCTGCGCCAGATCCGACGAGCGGGCATAGCTGGAGATCAGGAAGGCGAAGCCCAGGAAGCACAGGCACAGGGACAGCAGCAGGCCCGAATAATAAAGGAAATGGCCCCAGGGAATCTCGACCCCTCGCACCATGCCCCACAGAATGGCCCCCAGCAAAGCCAGGAACACCGGCACGAAGACCACGGCGAAGCGGCCCACCAGCTTGCCCCAATACCAGGCCGACAGGGGCACCGGCAGCGACAGCATATATTCGAAGACTCCGGCCTCGCGGTCGCCGGCCACCGAACGCACGGTGGTGATCAGGATGAACACCGGCAGGATCGCCATGCTCAGCTGGATATAGGTCACCATCAGCCGCGACAGGCCGGTGAAGCCCATGACCCGGCTTTCGGTCAGGCCGAACAGCAGCAGCAGCACGACGATGCCGCCGAAGATCAGGCTGTAGATCAGGAACCAGCGGGTCCGCAAGGATTCGGCGACATCCAGCCGGGCGGTGAGCAGGGTCTTGTTCATGGCTTCACGCCTCCGCTCTGGGAATCCTTGGGCGAGTCTTTGGGATCGCACATATTGGTGGCGCCCCGGGCCAGAATGGTCTGGCGCATTTCCTCGAAAGTGATGGCGCCGTCGCGCTGGTCGGGTACCGCCGAGAAGCCGTAATCCATCGGGGTCGAGGCGCGGACATAAAAGGCCTTGCGGGCGTCGAGCCAGGTCTTGGCGTCGTCACTGTTCATCACCCAGAATTCCTTGAGGTCGGTCTGGCTCCAGCCGCTCTTGCGGTCCAGCCACAGCACCGCATCGCCCATATCGTCGAACTTATGGACGTGATTGTCGGCCCCGCCGCGCAGCTCGGTGGCGTAATGCGGGTCCGAGATCAGCATGCCGCAATTCTCGCAGGCCTCGCGGCCATATTGCACATCCACCGGCCCGTTATCGTCCTTGCAGGCGGCCAGCAGAACCAGTCCGGCCAGCAGTGCGGCCTTCCACAGTTTAGCCATTCCCGGCCTCCTTCATCTCGATCCCGGTCAATAGCCCGGCATAGCGCGACAGCATGCCCAAGAAGCGCAGACGGTCGGGCCCGCCCACCTGTCCCCGCCAGCAAAGACCGCCGTCTTCGGAGGCGAACCGCCATTCGGCCATGGTCTTGGCAAAGGCCGCCTCGACCTGCCCGATGGTCAACGACACCGCCAGCACCGAGCCCAGATTGAGCGCATCCTCGACCCGGTCGTCCAGAACCACCCGGCCGCGATCCATCTCGACCACGCGGTTGACCAGCGACGACACCTCGTCCAGGCGATGGCTGGAAATGATCATGGCGCCGGTCTTATGCTCGGCCAGCAGGGCGAAGAAAGCCTGACGCGCCGCCGGGTCCAGATTGGCCGCCGGCTCATCCATGATCAAAAGATCGGTGTCACGCCCCAAGGCGATGGCGATCAAGAGTTTCTGCTTCTGCCCGCCCGACAGCCGCACGAAGGGGCGGCGGGACAGGCTTTCGGTCTCCAGCCCCAGCCGCTCGGCCACCGCATGCACCCGGGCGGCGTCACCGCCGCACATGGTCGAGGTGAAATGCACCAGCTCGGCCACCGGCATCTTCAAGGGCGGCGGCAATTGCGGCACGAAGCCGACCCGCCCCAAGACCTCTTGGCGCTGGGTCCGGGGATCGAGACCGTTGATGCGAACATCGCCCTCATGCTGATATTCACCCAGCAGGCAGCGGATCAGCGTGGTCTTGCCGGCGCCATTCGAGCCCACCAGCGCCACCCGGTCGGTCGCCGCGATGGACAGGCTCAGATCATCGAGAATCCGGGCTTTCTTGAAGCTTTTGCTGACGGACGTAAGCTCAATCATAGCAGCTTGCTCAATCCCTTGATTTCGAACTTCAGCGCCTTGGTCGGGCAGACCTCGACGCACATGCCGCAGCGGGTGCAGTCGGCGCCGATATCCATCTTGGCCTCGTCGGCATAGCCCATGCGGGTCATGGACAGCACATGCGGCACCATGCAGACCTTGCGGCATTCGCCCTCGTGCAGGCACTTCTCCATGTCATAGGTGACCTTGACCGGCGAGAAGGCTCCCACCACGCCATAGGTCATGCCGATCGGGCAGATATAGCGGCACCAGAAGCGCCGCGAATAGAACACCTCGATCAGCAGCAGGAAGCCGACCCAGACCAGAGCGATGCTGGCGCCATAGGTGAAGGCGCGGGACAGGATGCCCACCGGCGAGATGAACTCGAACACCGTATAGCCGGTCGCCACCGCCAGCAGAGCGAAGATGACATAAAGGACGCTGCGGGTGCCGCGATGCAGCGGATGGTCCTTGACCAGCCCCTTGGCCGCCAATTTCAGATGGATCTGTTCCGCGATCTCGGCCAGCAGATGATAGGGGCAGACCCAGGCGCAGAAGGTGCGCCCGCCCGCCAGCCACCACAGGAACAGCACCGTCGAGGTGCCGATCACCAGATTGATGACCACATGCTTATAGGCCAGCATCACCTGCAGGGCGGAATTCAGATCGGCCATATGGAAGCCGACGAAGCGCGACCCGGTCAGAGCGCCTTCCACCACCTGAATGTCGATGCGAAAGGACAGCACGAACAGCAGATTGACTAGGATGATCGAGATCCAGCGCCAGTTGCGCCAGAAATGGCTCTTGTGGCCCGCTGCTTTTTCCTCGGCGATCAGGCGCTTGCGTTCCTCGCGGGCGGCGGGGGTGCGCTTGGCGTCCAAGATCGCCTGCGCCTCGGGGGAATAGGTCTCGGGCCGGACCGGAGTCTTGCCCAGCATGACCAGGAAGCCGTCGAGAAGCTTTTTCATGCTCAGGCCCTCCAGACGGCGCGGGGTTCGATGGTCAGCACCGGTACCTCGGCCGGACAGATCATCTCGCACATGCCGCAACCGGTGCAGTCGGCGGCGATGACCGGAGTGCGGCGGCGGTCGGCCGGATCGTCGGTCATCGGCTGCATCGAGATCGCTCCCTTGATGGGGCATTCGCGGACGCAGAGATCGCAGCTCTCCAGATCATAGGGATGATCGGCGATGGGGATCGGCTTCCAGCGGTCCACCTCGGCATAGCGATGAATGCCGGGGAAGTTGGCGCCCCGCGCCTGCCCCTTGAAGCCCTTGCCCTGGCGGGCCAGACAGCCGTCGGGATTGCTGAGGCGGGCCAGGCCCATATGCACCTGTTCCTTGGCCGACAGAGTATGGTTCAAGGCCCCGGTCGGGCAGGCCAGAATGCATTGCAGCGCATCGCAGGAGAAATCGCAGGCCTGGGTGCGGGCGTCGATATAAGGCACCCCCAGACCATAACCATCCTTGGCGTCGCCCAGCTTGATGGCCTGCACCGGGCAGACCTGGACGCATTGACCGCATTTGATGCAGGCGGCCAGGAACTCATGCTCGACGATGGCGCCCGGCGGGCGCAGCCGCTCGGTCCAGCGCTTGACCACCGGAATGAACCCCAGCAGCGAAGCGGTGGCCATGGCGCCGCCCCACAGGACCGAGCGCAGGAAACGGCGCCGCTCTTCTCCATCCGGAGAGGAATTGCCGAAAAGCTTGCTCATGATTTTGGTCTCTCAGCTTGCGGGCGCGAGGGCACCGCCACTTCATGCATGGCCGGGCGCGGGTCGCGCAGGATCAGGCGCGGCCTCGAGAACGGCGCCAGGCGGGAGAGGAAATCCAGGGCTTCCATCACCGGCGAGCCCCGGAAGAAGGCGGCGGCGGGCACATCCACCCACAGCCGGTCGGCATAGGACCAGACCTCGAAGGGAGATTCGCCAAAGCCGCGATGGGCGTGGTCGAAGCCTTCATAGGTGTCCCAGAAATTGCCATCCCAGCGATTGCGCAGCGCGTTGCCGCCGCCTTGCACCACCACCTGGGAATGATTGCCGACGAAATCGTTGCCGAACACCGAATCGCCGTCGCAGTCATTGTGATAGAGCATCGCCACGCCATTGAAGGCGAAGCGGTTGCCCTGGAAATTATTGGGATTGTCCGGGTCCAGCGGCGACTGGTCGAGATAGACGCCGATGGCGTTGCCGTCGATATCGTTGTCCTCGGCCACCAGACCGCTGGCCTCTTTCAGACCGATACCCATGGCGGCCGGGCCATTGCCGTGGGTGATCTTGTTGCGCCGGACATGCAGGTTGTTGGAATACATCGAGAAGACGCCCACCGTGTTGTAGGCGTAGAAATTCTCCTCGGCGGTATTGTTGCTGGCATACATGAAATGCGTGCCATAGCGCCCATTGGTGACGGAATTTCCCCGCACGATGTTGTTTTGGGAATATTCCAGGATCATGTCCCGATGGTCGCTGACCACATTATTTTCAATGCGGTTGTTCTGGCTGTACCAGATGCGGATGCCGTCCCCGCGCAGGTCTTCGAAGCGCATGGTGCCCTTGACCCGGTTGCGGCGGATGATGTTGTTGTCGGCATGCTGCAAGTCGATGCCGAACAGGCAGCCCTGCAAGGCATTGTCCTTCACCACATTATGTGAGGACTCGACGCGGATGCAGGTGTCCAGGGCTTCGTGGGCATGGCCGGAATCGCGGATTTCAAGGCCTTGGAGTTTGACCCCATCCACCTTGATCATCACCACCGAGCCCTTGCCCTGGCCGCTGATGGTCACCTTGCCCTCGCCCGAGACGGTCATCGGTCGGGTGATCACCACCGGACCGGCATAGAGACCAGGGGGCGGCTCAAGGATGCCGTTGTCGGGCGTGGCATCCACCAGCGCCTGGAAGGAAGGCAGCTCGGCGGCGGCGGCGGGAACCGCCGTCGCCAGAACCGCCAGGAGGGCGAACCTCCCCAGCATGATCACTCCTCGCGCAACTGCTTGCGGCGGATCAGCAGAGCCAGCAGCAGGGCCGCGGCGCCGCCCAACAGCAACAGATAGCCGTAATGCGGGTAAGAGAAGGTCGAGAACTGAGCCACCTTGCCTTCGCCGAACACGGTCGGCATGAAGGGCTTGACGGTGAAGGCGCCCCAGGGGTTCAGGTTATGGCCGAACCACCACAGCCAATAGGAATAGTCGATCACGAATCCCACTGGCAAAGCGATGCCGCCCAAGGGCAGCAGCCACCAGAACGGGCCGCGATAGAACAGGAAAGCCAGCAGCATCAAACCCATACCGGCGAAGATGTAAGGCGATGCCGCTTGCTCCATCTTGGCGCCTTCGGCAATGGGATGCATGCCGATGTAATGGTTGATGGTGTTCATCTCATGGACGCAGTCCAGGGCTTCGTCCTCGTCCACTTCCTTGCTGGCGCGGACGGTGCAGCCGTTCTGAACCGAGTCGAAATGGAAATGGATGCGCACGCCCTGGGGGAAGGTCTCGGGCGGATAATTCGGGGCCTTCAGGCTGACCCACCAGATAGGCGAGAAATAGGCCAATCCGATCAGCACCATGCCGATGATGGTCAGCATGCGGAAGACCAGGACCTTCTTGTTATTGCCGGTGCTCATGGTGACGCACTCTCTTTGTGAAGCCGGAAAATGGGGGCAAGGCAAGCCCTGCCCCCATCCTGATGCTTACTTGAAGTCGGGGTTCTGCCAGCCCTTGGGGCCCAGCAGTTCCTTCGGCGGCTTCAGGCGCGAGACGTAGTCCAGAACGTCGGCGGTGTCCTTATCCGAGAATTTCTGGATCTGGGCCACCATGTCCGGGTTGGCGTTACGGCGCTTGCCTTCCTTGATCCAGCGATACTGGCGCAGCAGATATTCGTAATGCTGGCCCTGGATACGGGGATAGTACTTCTCGAAATTGCCTTCGCCGTTGGCACCGTGACAGCGGACGCAGTTGTCTTCAAACAGCTGCTTGCCATGGGCCAGATCGGTGCCGGGACCGACGCCGTTCTCGGGGTTCATGGGCAGCTTCGAGATATATTCGGTCACGTCGGCCACCGACTGCGAACCACCGATCTCGGAGGGCAGCGCGAAGGGATACATGGTCGGATTGTCGCGGTTGCCTTCACGAATGTCGGTCAGCTGCTTGATCAGCACGGTGCGGTGCTGGCCGGCCAGTTCCGGGAAGGTGCCGTCAGCGCGGCCCCAGCCTTCCGGCAGGTGGCAGCCTGAGCAAACTTCGAAGACTTCCTTACCATTCTTCAGATTGGGCTTCAGCTTCAGGGCTTCGTCGCGTTCGCCGCCGGCAGCCATCCACTCATGCTTCTTGCCCTCGGCATCCACGGTGACCTTCTTGGCGTCGGCCTTGACGGCGGTGTCCCCGGCCTGGGCGGCAATGGCGCCGAACAGCGCGACAGCCGTCACGAAAGCCGGAAGAATCAAAGACTTTTTCATTTAACAGGACTCCCTAGGTCTTGAACTTCGAACTTACTTGGCGGCGGTGCGGTCGATCTGGGACAGATAGTCCGCCAGCGAAGCGGCCTGATCGTCGGACAGAGCCTTGACCATGGGCACCATCATCTTGACGCGACCATTGGTACGCACGCCGTCTCGGATTTCCTTGATTTGCAGCAAGAGGTACTCGCGCTTCTGTCCAGCCAGCACCGGATAACCGGCCATGGGCTTGGCGCCATCCTTGCCGTGACAGCTGGCGCAACCGGCCTTGGCATAGAGCGCGGCGCCGTCGGCGGGCTTGGCGCCCTCGACGGGCTCCTTCAAGGGAGCCGGGGGAACCGTGGCCAGCCAGTCGGCGATGGTCTTCATCTGGTCGGCATTGACCACCACCATGACGTCCTTCATGGCCTGGGTGCGCGGATAGCCGCGGGCATCGGGGCCCGAGACGCGCTTGCCGTCGGTGATGTCCTTCATCTGGGCCAGCAGATAGGCCTTATCCTGGCCCGCCAGGTTCGGATACATCTGGATGGCCTTCTGCCCATCCTTGCCATGGCAGGTGAAGCAGGTGCTCTTCATGAAAAGCTGCTTGCCGTCCGCGGCGTCCTCGGCATGGGCCGAGGCGAATCCCAGGGTCACGGCGCCCAGCACTATGGCAGTCCGCATCAGGGTCTTGAGCATGTCGATTCTCTTCAAGACTGGGGTTTGGAAAAAAAGAAGAGGCGGCTTTGTTCAAGCCGCCTCTCCCATTGGGCGGAGCTCAGAGGGTCTTACTTGACCTTCTTAGCGCCGTTCTGCTCCAGGTAGGTCTTGGCGCGCAGACCGATGTCGGCCGCCTTAACCTGGTACTGCCACCACTGGTTGGCCCACAGGGTGGCGTTCTGCCAATCCTGCTTCTTCGCATAGTCGTCGGACTTGGTCCGGGCGTCCTTGGCGAAGTTGAGCTGATCCGTGGCGTCCTCGACCATCGCCACCACAGGCTTGAAGTCCTGATAGTTGGTGGAGGTGATGTAGCCGACGACCTGATCGATCACGGCCTGGGTATCGAGGCAATCCTTATACTGCTTGTCGAAGTCGGCCTTTTCGTACTTGGTGCCGGTCGAGGCAGCCGCGGTCTGCGAAGCCATGCCCTTCGGACGGACCAGCAGATAGCCTTCCATCTCGAGGTGCAGAGCCGAGCAGAACTCGGTGCAGTAGTAGGAATAGACGCCGGGGCGATCCAGCTTGACGGTGGCCGAGGCAGTCTTGCCCGGTTCCAGCGACAGGTTCATGTTGTGGCCCGAGATGGCGAAACCGTGGGTTTCGTCTTCGGCGCGCTCGGTGTTGGTCCAGTGGAAGATCACGGTGTCGCCTTCTTGCGCCTCGACGATTTCAGGCGTGTAGTGCGAACGGATGACCGTACCAAAGACCTCGACCTTGCCCGGCGTGCGATCGGTATGCTCGCTGCCCGGACGCACCGCGTAAGGCGAAGCCTCTTCGGTGCGGCTGTCGGTGCCGTACTTGTAACGAACCAGCGGCTTCAGCTTGTCGGCGGCGATGGACACCGCGTAGTGGGGCTCGCCCAGCGGCAGCGGCATGTCATAGACCAGGTCCATCTTGTCGCCGCTGATGTCGATCAGCTGGTGGTTCTGGGGATGCAGCGGGCCAACCGGGTTGAAGCGGTCGATGGCCAGCTTGTTCAGAGCGACCAGGTAATGACCCTTCGGATGGGCGGTATCGCCTTCCATGGTCATCAGATGGCCGATGTTGTAGTGGACGGAAATCTTGTCCAGCACCTTGCCTTCACAGTAGTCCCACTTGGCCACCTGGCTATCAACATACAGCGAGGTATAGGCGACGCAGGGCTTGCTGTCGAACTGGGTATGAAGCGGACCCAGACCCAGGGCGACCTGAGTGTGCAGGGTGTCCTTCATGTCCAGGATCGGCAGGCCGTAGGCATCCTTGCCGGTGAACTTCTTGGCCTTGATCGCAGCCTGGATCTTGGCGAAGTCGTAAACCGAAGCGTGGGTGTCCAGCTTGCCGCCGACCACGATGTACTTGCCATCGGGGGTGACGTCGGCGCCGTGCGGGCTCTTGGGCTCGGCGATCAGGAAGACCAGACCTTCATCGACGGCGGTCTTCAGGCTGATGACGGCATGGCCGTTGATCTTGGAGACCTTGCCGGCCTTGAAGACTTCTTCAGCCTTCTTCCAGTTGATCACGTGCAGATAGTCGGTATCCGACGAGGAACAGCCGGCCTCGAAGGGCGGACGGCCGGTTTCGACGCCGCCGACATAACGCTCGGCGCAGAAGGAGTTGGTGAAGGACCAGCCATCCGACGGGCCCTTGCCGGCATCGGACAGATCCTGGCTATAGGGCGGCAGTTCGATGGTGAAGGAGTTTTCCGGCTCGATCAAACCCTTCTGGCGGTTGAAGTGCCAGTAGGTGACGCCGCCGCGATATTCGTCGTTGAACTTGTCCAACGGCGCATACTTGCGGCCCAGCGGAGCCGGGTACTGCGAGGCTTCGATCACATAGTCGGTATTGGGCGTGACAAACGCGCCGCCATGCTCGGACTGGAAGATCGGGTTCGAGACGATCTGACGGGTCTCGAAATCCTTCAGGCTGATGACGGCAATGCGGGGATTGGCCTTGTCATTGATGAACAGCCATTCGCCATCGGAATCGCCGTTGGTCTCGGACATGGCCGGGTGGTGCGTGTCACCCCAGGTGATGTCCTTACCTTCGAACGAACCGTCCTTCAGCACCTTCTTCGACTCGTCGTCGAAGCCGTAGCCCTGCCAGGGCTCGGGGGTGAAGACGGAGATGTACTTCAGAATACGCATCGACGGGATGCCGTAGACGATGACCTGACCGCCGTGACCACCCGAGCTGAAGGTCAGGAATTCGTCACGACCGCCGGACGGCGTATAGGTCTGGGCGGCGTGCAGCAGATCCTTTTCGGTCAGATTGCGCCGCTTCATCACATCCTGCAGCGACTCGGCAGCCATGGCGGAGCCGGCCAAGCCGACACCCAGACCCAAGGCGGCGAGATAAGCCGCAGTTTTCAAGAACGTGTGTTTCATCACTACCCCCTAACTGACAGTGACCTCCCTGTTACGGCGTTTTCCGCCGTCCGTCTGATATCCGCCAAGACGCCCCCTCCTTCCGGGAAAGAAGGCAAATGGGACATGGTACAAGCCGGCTGCGCCCCCGCTCCTTCAGGACCGCGCCCTTGCCGAATATCAAACTTCGCAGGGATTTAATCAGCGAGGCGACGTGACACACATTGACTGCGGTCAAGAATATGTCGCTATGCGCGAATTGATATTTCTCAAATGTCAAATTCTTGACCATCGTCAAATCAATATGACTCAGCCTTTGCAAATCATTACTTATGACAACAGCAAAGACTGATCTCGGCGCATTGCGGAAGCGCCCCTTCAGCTGGCTCCGGCATTTCGCCAGACTTGCCGTTGCCTTGACTTTTGTCACGTCACAGGCCGCCAGCCTGTCCAGCGCCTTCGAGGTCTCCGGCTCGGCGCTGGACCCGGAGTTCTGCCGGGGCGGCGGGCGCGACGCCCCCGCACCTGAACAGCTCCCGTCTCATTCCTCGGAAAGCTGCAGCCAGTGCGTCTTGTGCCAGGGAGCGCGCCTTGGCGCTGGCGCCCCGGCCCTGCTCCAGGCTGCAGGCCTGCTGTCTCCGCCCGGCTGGCGATTGGCCCGGCTTGATGTCGGCAGCAAGGATGGACAGGTCAAACGCCCCCGCCTATCCGGCTCGGCCCTGGCCCGAGGACCGCCCTTGGGGCTGGTCCGAGGTGGGGCGTCCCTAACCGCCTCCACCTCGGCTAACCGGCTTGACCAACTGGCGAGCATGACGTTTCCGACAATAGTTTGATCACAGTCAATGAGTTGCACAGCCGCAGAATGATAGGTGAACTCTGACGAAACCTATCAGGTACAGGGCGCTATGGCGGTTCGATGCAGTATATATAGCGCAGATAGCAGCGAATATTTCTTCACCTGCACCGCTGATCACCATATCGATTTCTTGCAGCAATGCCGGGATGTTCTTGGCGCTTATCGCCGCGCCGTCGCCAATGCCGGATTAGGCAATGATCCCGCCGTCAGCATCAGCCTCTTTCTGTCCGATGTCGCCAATCAGGAAGAGCCCTTGCGGCAGCTTCCCGATTTTACCGTGACCATCGGCAAGAAGACCGCCGTCAGCATCCTTCAGCAGCCTCCGATCCAGGGGAAGATCGCCCTTCAGGCCTATCACGTCACGCGGGCCGGGGAACGCCGCCGCTTGACCCCGACGGGCTGCATGGCCGGCGCCGCCTGCGTCGAGTTGGCGCGCCCGCATTACAGCTTCCTCCATTTCCGCAATCTGCGGGCCGCCGAGGCCATCGGCGCCGCCGAACAGACCACCGCCCTGATGGGAACCGAGGCCCAAGGCATTCTCAGCTTCGGCGTCACCCTGCCCGAGGTGGTCCGCACCTGGCTTTATATCCACGATATCGACAGCCACTATCAGGCGGTCAGCCAGGCGCGGAACCGCCTGTTCAGCCGCCACGGCATCGGCGCCGAGACGGGGTTCCCCGCCAGCACCGGCATCGAGGGCCGCAGCGCCGACCACTGCGATCTGCTGCAAATGGACGCCCTGGCCATCAAGGGCCTGAAGCCGGGACAAAGCCGGGCCATGACCGCGCCCAGCCACATGAACCCGACCGTGGAGTACGGCGTCACCTTCGAGCGCGGCCGCATGCTGGTCTTCGGCGACCGGCGGCATCTTTATGTCTCGGGCACCGCCAGCATCGATCATCAGGGCCAGATCCTGCATGTCAACGACCCCGCCCGGCAGACCGCCCGCGCCATCGAGAATATCCAGGTGCTGCTGGCGGAAAGCGGAGCCCGGCTGACCGACATGCGCTGCCTGATGGTCTATCTGCGCGACCCTCAGGATGCCCCCGAGGTGGAGTCGGTGCTGGATCATTCGCCCCTGCGCGATACGCCGCGCCTTTTGGTCAAGGCTCCGGTCTGCCGTCCCGGCTGGCTGGTCGAGATCGAAGGGATCGCCATCGACGGCAAGGGCGAGCCCGACTTCGCCCCCTTCTGACCCCGGAGACCGCCATGAGCCTTTTCGATCTGCCGACCTCGGACGCCATCGCCCGCCATTTCCGCCGGGCGCTGCTGGATTGCCAGCGCAATGAATGGCCTTACCGCCATTGGAGCATGCAAGACGTCCTGCCCGAAGCCCTGGCCCTCAATCTGATCGCCTTGCCCATCATGCCCCTGCTGATCGAGGATTGCCGGGGCGTGCGCGATGTCGACAACAATCTGCGCTGCTTCGCCACCCCATCGGCGCGCCAGCGTTTCCCCCTGTTCCAGACCTTCTGCGAGGCCTTGCAACGCCCCGACATCGCCCGCCTGTGCGGCGAAACCTGCGGCTTCAAGGTCGATGGCAGCTATCTGCGCATGGAATATATCCAAGATATCGACGGCGCCTGGCTGGAGCCCCATCACGATGTGCCGGAAAAGCTGTTCTCGATGGTGATCTATCTCTGCACCGGCCCCGACACCGCCGACTGGGGAACCGATATCTATGATGCCGAGCGCAAATGGGTGGGGCGCTCGTCCAGCATCTTCAACAGCGGCACCATCTTCATTCCCGGCGAGAACACCTGGCATGGCTTCGAGAAGCGCAAGATCGTCGGCATCCGCCGCCTGCTGGAAATCAATTACGTGCACCCGTCCTGGCGCGATAAGAACCAGGCCTGCTTCCCCGACCAGCCCATTCGCCTGGGCTGACAAGGATCGGCCGCATCCTCCTTGCCCCCTCAACCTGTGATGCGGCCGCCTGGCCCCTTCCGGGGATCTCCTCGGAAGGGGCTATTCTCACCATCGAATGACAATTGTTTGACCACCATCAAGGACATGCCCTCGACCTTCCAGGGAAATGACAGGTCGAGCACGCCTTTATCAACTGGGGGGATGGAACAATGAAGATTGGGTCTCGGCTGCTGATCGGTTTTGGCGCCATTTGTGCTGTACTGGCAGTGGTCTCGGGGGTCGTCCTCCTGGAAGGCGTCAAGGTTAGAACGTCCGTTTCGCAAATCGTGCAGCTGCGCTCTCCGGCGGCGCAGACCAGCGCCAACATCGGCACCGAGCTGTTCATCTCCATCGCCGACCTGCGCGGCTATCTGCTGACCAAGAACGAAGCCCTGAAGAGCGACCGCCAGCGGGCCTGGCGCGAGATCACCAGCCAGTCGCAACGGCTGGACCAGCTGTCCCAGCGCTTCACCAACGCCCGCAACACCGAGCTTTGGACCGCCGTCAAGCAGACCCTGGACGAGCTGCATCAGGCGCAGGACAAGGTCGAGCAGGCCCCGACCCAGGAAGAGGCCGTCAAGATCCTGGACACCGAGGCGGTGCCCCGGGCCATGAAGCTGCGCGAGCTGCTGTACGGCAATGCCGGCAGCGACGGCCAGCGCACCGGCGGCCTGATCGAGAATCAAAAGGAACTGCTGCTGGCCGATTCCCAGGATGCCCAGGACAATGCCGACATCATGAAGAGCGTGTCCATCGGCGGCCTGATCGTCGGCATCCTGCTGTCAGCGGTGATCGCTTATGCCAGCCGCCAGTCCATCGTGCCGCCGATCACCCGGATCACCCAGGTGATGACGGTGCTGTCGGACGGCAATCTGTCGGTGGATATTCCCCATCGCGACAGCCGTGACGAAATCGGTGAAATGGCCGCCGCCCTGGGCGTCTTCCAGGCCAATCTGATCCGCCAGAAACAGCTGGAGGAGCAGCAGCGGACCGAGGAACGGGCCAAGGCCGCCCGCGCCATCCGGGTCGCCGAGCTGACCGCCCAGTTCGATCAGGCCGCCTGCGGCGCCGTGCAGATCGTCGCCACCGCCGCCCAGCAATTGCAGGGCACCGCCCAAAGCCTGAGCGCCGCCGCCACCCAGACCAGCCAGCAGGCCACCGGCGTCTCGGCCGCCTCGGAAGAGGCCTCGGTGAATGTCCAGACCGTCGCCTCGGCCGCCGAGGAACTGACCAGCTCCATCAACGAGATCAGCCGTCAGGTGGCGCACTCGTCCAGCATTTCCTCCAATGCCGTGGCCGAAGCGGTCAAGGCCGAGGAAGTGGTGGGCGAATTGGCCAATGCCGTGCAGAAGATCGGTGAGGTGGTCGAGCTGATCAACTCCATCGCCAGCCAGACCAATCTTCTGGCCTTGAACGCCACCATCGAGGCCGCCCGCGCCGGCGATGCCGGCAAGGGCTTCGCGGTGGTCGCCAACGAGGTGAAGAATCTGGCCAACCAGACCGGCCGCGCCACCGAGGAAATCGGCCAGCAGATCGCCTCGGTCCAGGAGCAAACCTCGCGGGTGGTGGAAACCATCCAAGGCGTGGTGCATATCATCGAGGCCATCGGCCAGATTTCCGGCGATGTCTCCGCCGCCGTCGAGGAGCAGAGCGCCGCCACCTCGGAAATCGCCCATAGCGTCGAGCAGGCCGCCGCCGGCACCGCCGAGGTCAGCGCCAATGTCACCGGCATCCAGGCCGCCGCCCGCCAGACCGGCGACGCCTCGCAGGAGATGTTGCAGGCCTCGACCAGCCTGAGCGGTGAAGCCGCCCGCCTGAAACATGTCATCGACAGCTTCCTGGCTGATGTGCGACAAGCATAAGCGGAGTGTGACGCCTTGAGCTTTCCCGAATTCTTCGAGACCTTTCCCAGCATCACCCTGCGAGATCCTCTCTGCGAGTTTCTCGGGGCCGGCGACGGCCTGCTGACCTATGGCTATGGCGATGCCGTCAAGCTGGCCGGTCACTCCTGCCCGACGGTGGCCGGAACCTGGCTGATGCTGATCAAGGCCATCGGCCATCTGTGGCCGGATGGGGTGCCGCTGCGTGGCGGCATCGAAGTCTTTCTGCCGGAAGCCGCCGAACAGGGCACTACCGGCGTCATGGCCGCGGTCGCCTCGCTGCTGACCGGGGCGCGGGATCAAGACGGCTTCAAGGGGATCGCCGGGCGCTTCCAGCGCAACGGGCTCCTGCATTTCGAACGCGACATCCCCGGCGATCTGGCGGTGCGCCGCGCCGATACCGGGGCTGGCGTGGTCGCCAGCCTGGACCTGTCCAACATCCCCCGCGACCCGCAGATTCCCACCCTGCTGGAAGTCTGGCGTCAGGGGATCGCCAGCCAGGAGGAGCTGAACCAGTTCGGCCAGCTTTGGCAAAAGCGCGTGCAGTTGATGGCCCAGTCCCAGGACGCCGTCGTGCATCTGCGGGACTGGAAGGCCTAACCGCTCACGCCATGCCCCGATCCGCCCTCGTGATTCTGTCGGTTCTGGCCTATCTGGCGGCGTTCCTTGCGCCGATGCTTCCCGCTGCCGCCGCCAGCCAGACCGTAACGGTGATCGAGGCGCCATCCCATTGCGGGCAGCATCACACCCCGCCCGCCGTCAAATTGGCCGGTGATCACTGCCAGATCAGCTGCGCCGCCCATGCTCCGGCCTTGCCGAGCCTGACTTGGCTTGCCTCGGAACCGCCGATGACGACCGCGCCTCTGCTGCCGACGCTTCAGCGTCAATGGCCGGCCGAGGACCGGCGTCCGGACCCGAGACCACCTCGCACCCTCTCGGCCTGACGCTTTTCCTCATCCCCGATTTCCAAGCCCCATCCGCGTATGGAGCCATCATGATTCGTATTCTCAATCGCCCCCTGCCCAAGCTTGCCCTTCTGGCGATCGTCGCCTTGGGCGGCTGGTTTGGCTATGAGGCTTTTTCCTCCCCTACCCCCAAGCCTCAAGCTTCGGCCCACCCAACCGTGCAAGTTCCGACGAACCTGTCGGTCCAGGCTGGGCTGGGCAAGGCGGCCTATGACGCCAATTGCGCCCAGTGCCATGGCGTCAATGCCGCGGGCAGCGACAAGGGCCCGCCCTTCATCCACCCCATCTACAACCCCGGCCACCACGGCGACGCGGCCTTCTTTTACGCCGTCCGCGAAGGCGTTCAGCGGCATCACTGGAATTTCGGCGACATGCCGGCCCAGCCGCAGGTCTCGGATGAAATGGTGGCGCTGATCGTGCGCTATGTCCGCGAACTTCAGACCGCCAACGGCATCACCACCCAAGAGCATCGGATGTAAGGACAAAGGCGGCATTCCGTCCAAAGCGGAATGCCGCCCTGGCGGCAAAGCCGGGATTGCTTTATCGTCCGCTCGACACAGCCCGTTCGCGTCACCCCGATTTGCTTTACATGGTTTGCCCGCTTTGCCCGATGTCCCTTCCAAGCTTTCCGCGCTGGTCGTCAGCTATTACACCGGACCTTGCTTACGGGACTGTCTGAGCGCCCTGCTGGCGCAAGAGGCTCTGTCCGAAGTCATCTTCGTCGATAACGGCAACCCCGCCGCCGATCAGGCCTATCTGGACGGCTTGGCGGCGGTCACGCCGCATCTGACCCTGATCCGCCCGGGCAGCAATCTGGGCTTCGCCAAGGCCTGCAATCTGGCGGCAGGCGCGGCCAGCGGCGAGATTTTGCTGCTGATCAATCCCGATCTGCTGCCGCCGCCCGGCACCATCGCCACCTTGACCGCCACCATGCGCGATCACCCCGAGGGCTGGCTGTTCGGCGGCCGCCTGCTGAACATGGACGGCAGCGAACAGCGGGGCGGCCGGCGCGATCTGCCCACTCCTTGGCGCTATATGGTCGAGGTTCTGCGGCTTTACCGGCTGTTCCCCGCCCATCCCTATTTCCGCCGCCTGCACCATCACGAGAACGAACCGGAGACCGAGATCATTCCCGTCTCGGCGATCTCGGGGGCTTTCATGGCCATCGCCGCTGACCGCTGGCGGCAGCTTGGCGGACTGGACGAGCGTTTCTTCTTCCATTTCGAGGATGTGGACCTTTGTTTCCGCATCAGCCGCCAGCAAGGGCTGGTGCTTTATTGCGGCAATATCCCGATCCATCACCACTTAAGCAGCAGCGATGTTTCGCTCTGCTTCGTCGAATGGCACAAGACCATCGGCGCGGCCCGCTATTTCGCCAAGAATTTCAGCGACACCTATCCGCGCTGGATCATGCGGCTAGTCAAAACGGCCCTTTGGGGCCGCTTCCTGCTGGCCTTGCATCGCAACCTGCCCCACGATCTGGGCAGGCTGGCCCGGAAGCTCTGGGGCCCGGCGTGATCCGCCGTTTGGCCGAACTGTTCCGCCCGCTGCCGAAGCAGGTGATCCAGCTTGGCGACAAGCCCGATTATGCCGGAGCCATCGAGGCGTCGATCCCTCGCCGCCGCTTCACGCTGCATCCCACCTGCCTGGCCGCCGAGGCTCCAAGCCCGCCCGAGGTGGATCTGATCCTGCCCCTGCGCCTCAGCGATTACGAGATCCTGCGCGATCGCCCCCAGGATGCCGCCAAGGCGCTGTTTCCCCCCAAGGAGCTGTGCGAGCTGGCCCATGACAAGCCGTCCTTCAACCGCTGGCTTTTGTCCCACGGCTTCGCGGCCCAGGTGCCGACGCTGTTCGACAGCCCCGAGGCGGCGCGCTTTCCCCTGGTGATCAAGGGCAAGCGGGGAGAATGGGGCGCCCGCACCCTTATGGTACCCGACCAAGAGGGGCTGGACGCCGCGCTCCAGACCGCACAGGGCTGGAAGCATGGCTATTTCCTGCAAGCCGCCATTCCCGGCCAATGGGAATATGCCACCCATCTGGTCGCCCGCGATGGCGTCACCCTGTTTTCCGCCACCGTGGACAAGCGCCTGTCGGACGCATATCAGATCATCGGCCTCCATGGCCCCAAGATCGGTCTTCAGGCCAGCCGCAGGCCGACGCCGCCCTGCATCATCGACATCGTGCGCCAACTGGGCTATAGCGGCATCGCCTGCTTCGACTACAAGATGGACGGAGACACGGTGCGCCTGTTCGAGATGAACCCCCGCTTCGGCGCCACCTCGCCCCTGGTCGGCAGCGGGCTTTATACCGCCTATGCCCAGGCCATCGCCGAAAGAAGGGCCGCCTGATGTCCTGGCTATCCAAGCTTTTGGGACGCAAGGACCGCCGCGCCGCCGCCGATGGCAAGCGGGCCGCCTTGATGTCCGAAGACTTCGACCAGCCCACCCGCCAGCCCAGCCTGCGCTTCGCCCTTTGCGCCACGCCGCGCACCGGCAGCACCCTGATCGGGCGGGGACTGATGCAAACCGGGCTGGCCGGTTTGCCGCTGGAATATCTCAACCCGCGCAATATCCGGCTGCTGGCGCAACGCGGATTGTCCGCAGATGGCGACGCCGCCCGGCTGCTGGATCTGATCGAGCCGCGGCGCACCAGCGCCAACGGCCGCTTCGGCATTCAGCTGCATTTCGATCATCTGCCCGAAACTACCCAGGCCGAGATTGCGCAGGCCGAGAGCCTGCTGGGGCGGTTCGACGCCCTGATTCTGATCCGCCGCGACGACCTTTTGGCGCAGGCCATTTCCTGGGCTCGGGCACAGAGCAGCGATCTTTGGACCGTCGAGCGAACCGACAGCCACCGCTCCATGCCGCCCTTGCCGCCCTGTCCCCATGACCTCATCGAGGACTGCCTGGAGAAGATCCAGGCCTATCGCCAAGGCTGGGAACAATTGCTGGCGCGGCAAACGGCGCCGGTGCTGCGGATCAGCTATGAAGAGCTGACCGCCGATTACCCCGCCCGCATGACCGACATCTTGCGGCATCTGGGAATCGCCGAGCCGCCGTCCGGGCTATTCGCCGACATGCCGCTGGTCAAGCTGGCGGATGCCACCAGCGACGCTTGGCGGGAAAGCTATCTGACGCACCGCTAAATCCCAGCATCCCTAAATCCCGACATCCCGCAGCACGGCGGCCAAGTGCGCGGACACCGCCTCGGCTCCGTATAGGGCGCGGCATTGCGCCTGTCCCTGGGCGGCAAGGCGGGTCCAAAGGCCTTGGTCGCCATGCAGGCGAATGATCTGCCGCGCCAAGGCCTCGGCATCATCGCCCAGCAGGACATGCTCGCCATCCTCGAAGCCGCTGCCCTCGACCGCCATGGCGGTGCCGACCAGCGGAACCCCGTGGCCCAGGCTGTCCACCACCTTTCCCTTCAGCCCCGCCCCGAACCGCAAGGGAGCGACGCTGATACGGCAGCGGGCGAACAGCCCTTGCAGATCGGGCACATGGCCGAGAACCCGAACACCGGGATTGCCGCGCTCCAGCTCTGGGGGAATGCCGGTTCCCGCCAGCAGCAAGGTCAAAGCCGGCACCTGTGCCATCACCTTGGGCCAAACCTCGCGCAGCAGATAGGAAATGGCGTCCTGATTGGGGCGATGACGGTACAGCCCCAAGAACAACACCCCATCCCGCTGCCCAAAGTCCGGAAAGGGACCATCGGGGAACCGGCGCACCAAGGGCAATTGCCGCAGCTTGGCCTGAGGAGCCAACCCCTGCGCCACCGCCAATTCGTGATTGCTGACCACCGTGGTCACGTCGGCCATCTGCATGCAGGCGATTTCCTGCCGCTTGGTTTCGGCGGCCCGCTCCATCAGCGCCTTGCTGTCCGCCAGCACCGCTTCCCGCTCTTCCCGCAGATGATGCAGGTCGACCGTATGAAAGATCACCGGCAGCCCCGGCGCCGCCGAGCGCAAGCGCGGCAGCACCCGGCGGGCGATATCGACCCGGCAGACCATGGCCGCCGAGACGACCGGCGCGAAGGCCGCCACTGCCGCCTCTAGGCTTTGCAGATAGGGCCGCCCCAGACATTCGATGCCCTCGGCCTCCAGCTGCTCGTTATATCCCGCCACATAGGCCAGATCCGCCGGCAGAAACAAGACATGCCACCCCTGCCGCCGCAGCAGGCGCAGATAGTTGAGCATATCCGCCGAGCCGGAATCCCGATCGGGCGTCGGGATCGCGCCATCGATCACCAGCAAGCGGCCTTGGCATCCACGCTCCATGGCCGCCGTCAGGCCCTCCTCGGGCGTTCCGAACCTCTCCAGGACCGACGCCCAGCACTGGCGGAAGACCTCGCGGTGGATGGCTTGGAAGCGTTTCGTGCCGCCGGTTTCCTCGGTGCCGCAGGAGACGCCCTCGAAATGGATGACCTGGGCCTGCGGCTGATACAGCACCCGATAGCCGCTGTCGCGCACCCGAAAGGCCAGATCGGTGTCTTCGTAATAGGCCGGAGCATAACGCTCGTCAAAGCCGCCCAGCTCCCGCCAGAGCGCCATGGGCAAGGCGATGGCGGCAGCCGAGCAGTAATCCACGGCCCGCAGGTGATTATAGGCGGGCAGAGAGGCATCCCCCAACCGCCCGACATTGGTGCCCCGGCCATCGGCCCAGACGACGCAGCCGGCCTCTTGCAGACGCCCGTCGGGATACAGCAGCTTGCTTCCCACCAGCCCGGCCTGGGGATGCATCGCGAAGCTGTCGATCAGCGCATCCAGCCATCCCGGCAGCACCAGGGTGTCATTGTTGAGAAGCACCAGGAACGCTCCTTGCGCCACCGCCGCCGTCTCGTTGCAATTTCGCAGGAAGCCTCTAGCCTGGGATGCCGATAAGACCCGCAGGCCGGGAAGCCGGGCCAAAATCTCGGCCGTATCGTCGAGCGAGCCGTCATCGCCCACCAGGATTTCGAAGGAATGCCGGCTGGGCCAAGTCAGGATCGATTCGATGCAAGCCAGACTGTGGCGAATCTGCCCATGGACGGGAATGACGATGGAAACCTTGGGCTCCGCCACCGGCTGGGCAAGGGCCGCGATCCGGTCGATGGCCGCCTCCAGGCCTTGCCAGGACGAGGCCTGGGACTCGAAGTCATACGCTGCCCGGATGGCCTCGAGTCGGGCCTGCTGCTCGGCGGTCAGGCCGCGATCCAAGGGTGTCGCAACCTGCTCCCGGCCCCGTCCGGCCAGCAGATAGAGAATGTCCGGGCGATCCGACTGCGGATGCTTTTGCCGCCATTCCGCCAGATCGACCCAAGGGTTGGGAGCCGCCTGCCCGTGACGCAGAAAATGCGCCAGCGGATTGCCGCCGTCGCGCAACAGGCTGGGCATGCGCAGTTGGTAATATTCGCCGTCGAACTGAGGATGCGGCTGCCGCCCTTCCCGGGCGCCGCTGCGGACATAATGCTGCAGCGGATCAAGCCCGGCCTGCAGCACATCAGGATAGCGGGACAGATAAAACGAGCCGTCGAAGCAACCGCTGACGGCGATGACGGCGATGTCCCGCTCTTCTTGCCAGCGCGGCCCCGGACAGCCGCGCCAAAGCGCTTTGACCAGGCCGCCCCAACGGCGAATCCACCCCAGCCGTCCCGGAGACGCCGGGGGCGTCGCGTGATCACGCTCGCGCAACCAGGCCTGAAGCGCCTCGTCGTTGCGTCGCCAGTCATCCCTGGGAAGGTTCACGTCAGATCCCTCGGAACCGCCGGCAAGATCGTAACCAACTGATTTTTGACCCAAAAAGCCGACACGCCGCCGCCCCTGCCAGAGAAAACACCTTGATAAAACAGAATCATCAAGCCATGCTTCATTTTCTTCTTTCAACAAGAAAATGAAGACATCAGCCAGGACTGAACAACGCCCAGTATCATTTTACGGCATGCCGTAACAAATGAAACACCTGGCTAAAATTCAACCCTAGGACCAATGTCCGTTTTCATTACTTCCCTCAGAGGGTGTTCTCCGAATGGACAAGATGGTCTATTGGCTGCAAGGCGAACCCGAGCAGAATTTTGGCGACTACCTGTCTGAATATCTGCTGGAACATCTGTTTCTGCACACCGCCCGGCGCACCACGGATGTCCGCATCATCGGCAGCTGGCTGGATGATTCGGCCATCAGCGAGAATGCGCCTGACTTCAAGAGCTCGAACCTGGATCGGCTGGGACGCCGCGAATGTCTGGTCGCCTGGGGCGCCGGCATCCGTTCGCGCGGCGGGCTGAGCCCGGCCAAACGTTCTTTGGTGGATATCCTGGCGGTTCGCGGCCCGCTTTCGGCGGCGGACCTGGGCTTGGGCGAAACGGTTCCCCAGGGCGATCCGGCCCTGTTCCTGCCCGCGCTCTATAGCCCCAAGACCCGTTCTGAGCTCACCGGCCCTAACCTCACCGGCGGGGCCGTCTGCGTTCCGCATTTCAACGATCCGCGCAGCGAGAAGACTCTGCTGAAGGACAGCGGCGCCGACGCAGTGCTTGCCTCCAGGATCAAGCCCGGCCTCGACCAAGTCGAAGCCTTCATCGACCAGCTTGCCTCGGCGGATTTCGTCCTGACGGCCTCGCTGCATGGCGCCATCGTCGCCGCCGCCTATGGCCGCCCCTTCGCCTTCTGGGACAGCGGCAGCGTCGATCTGCCGGTCAAATGGCAGGATTTCGCGGCGCTGATCGGCATTCCCTGCCTGTTTGCCCGCGACCTGGAGGAAGGCCGGACCCTCTATCAGACCCGAATCGCCCCGGCGCTACGCATTCCGCCGCTGCTGCCGCTGCTGGCCTCGGCGCCCTATCCGCTGCGCCCCGACTCCTTGCTGAAGATCCTGCGCCAAGAGCAGGCCCAGGGCCGCTTGCCCGAAACGCCCGACGGCATCAACGAGGCCATTGCCCTCTTCACCGCCAAAGCCGGCCATTTCGCCGATATCGCCGCCGAATCCCGCGAGCTGATTCGCCGCCGCAAGGGCTATCTGGGCCATACCATCGCCGACCTGGAACGCCAGATCGTCAAGCTGCAGGCCGAATCCTCGGAACGCATGCGGGTGATCGACGCCCTGCGCTCCTCGACCAGCTGGAAGGTGACCGCCCCCTTACGCCGCGCCATCGCCTGGCTGGGACGCCGCTCGGCGGCGGCTCCGGCGGCTTTGCCCGCCGCCCCGTCCGCCTATGCCGGCTGGATCGGCGCCAAGGAAGCCGATATCGAGGCCCATATGGCCGCCGCCATCCGGGGCAGCCTTTGCTGGACCGAGCCCACCTCGCACATGCTGGTGCGCGACATCCTGCCCAGCGATTTCTACCGCACCATCATGGAGGCCTATAGCGCCACCGAAAGCGCGCTGCGGGAACAGCAGCATGACGGCGACCCGACGGTGTTCTTCGGCAGCTATCGCGACCGACTGGAGCTGAAGGTTCCCAACGAGCTGTCCAGCCTGCCGCAGGATCTGGCCGATTTCTGGCTGATGGTCCGGCGGATTTTTTCCTCGGATGCGGTGTTCCTGGCCATCCATGAGAAATTCCGCAGCAATTTCGAAGCGATGTTCGAAGAGCATGACAATCCCGCCGAGCTGCAGGATCGGCTGAACACCACCTTCATCCTGATGCAGCATCGCAACAATTATTATCTGGGCCCGCATACGGACCGCAAAGAGAAGATCATCACCGGCGTCTTCTATTGCCCCGAAAGCGACGAGCTGGGCCATCTGGGCACCACGGTCTATGACCCCAAGGTTCCCGGCTTCACCAGCGACGGCACCGTGCATCACAATCCGGACGACTTCACCAAGGTGCGAACCATTCCTTATACCCAGAACGCCATGCTGCTGTTCTTCCGCAGCGACACCTTCTTCCACGGCGTCGAGCGCCTGACCGAAGCCGATCTGAAGGGGTCGAAGCGTTCGACCATCCTGTTCAATTATTGGGACCCGATCCAGCTGCATAACGCGGACCGCGAAGCCCTGTTCGGATAGGATCGGCATCATGGATTTCACCCAGTCCCCGGCGTCCCGCCATTCGCTGCGGCGCGCCCACGAGGACTTCGTGGACGGCATCTGCGGGGCCCGGAAATGGGCGTTCCTGGCTCTGCTCGACATCAAGATGCGCTATCGCCGCACCTTCCTCGGGCCGCTTTGGATCACCATCAGCACCACCACCAGCTTCATTCTGATGGCCATGCTGTTCAGCGCCGTCATCCAGAACGATATTCACCGCTTCCTGCCCTATGTCGGCGGCGGCATGATCGTCTGGAGCTTTCTGTCCTCGGTGATCAATGAAGCGCCGGGTATCTTCATTTCCTCCCAGCACATCATCGATTCCGTCAAGCAGCCCCTGACCACCCATGTGCTGCGCAGCGTCTGTCGGCACGGCTTGATCTTCCTGCACAATCTGGCGGCCTATGGGGTGGTCTGTTTCGTGGTCGATCACGCCTTCGACCGGCATGCGCTATTGCTGCTGCTCAGCCTGCCGGTGCTGTTCTTCACCAGCTATTTCCTGGCCCTTCTGCTGGCCATGATCGGCGCCCGCTTCCGCGACATCGCCCAAATGGTGGGGATCGCCACCCAGATCCTGTTCTTCATGACGCCGATCTTCTGGCGCCAAAGCGACATTCCCGGCGGGCGGAAATACTGGATCTTCGCCAACCCCATCTATCATCTGATCGAAATTGTCCGCGCCCCCCTGATGGGCAAGCCCCCCAGCCTGCTGTCCTTTGCGGTTTGCGGCGGCCTGCTGATCCTGGCGGGGCTCAGCTCCTATCTGGTCTTCCTGTTCTTCCGCCGCCGCATCTGGTACTGGCTGTAACCCATGAGCCGCATCACCCTGGACCATGTCACGGTCGACATCCCCGTCTATACCGCCAAATCCCGTTCGCTGCGGCATCGGCTGCTGTCCAGCCGCATCGGCGGCCAGATCGGCCTGGCGGGCGGCGACCGCGTGGTCGTTCGGGCTCTGGACAATGTCTCCTTGGAGATCGAAGCCGGGCAGCGGGTCGGACTGATCGGCCATAACGGCGCGGGAAAATCGACGCTGCTGCGCATCATGGCCGGCCTGTGCGAACCCACCGACGGCACCGTCCTGACCCAGGGCCGGGTGTCCTCGCTGCTCAGCATGAACGCCCTGATGGACCCTGAAATGACCGGGCGCGAGAACATGGATCTGGTGGGGGCCATGATCGGCATTCCCTCGCGCAATTGGGGCAAGGTCTGCCAGGAGGTGGCCGCGTTCACCGAGCTGGGAGAATTCCTCGACCTGCCGTTCCGCACCTATTCCTCGGGCATGCGGCTGCGGCTGACCTTCGCCCTCCTGACGCTGCAGAACCCCGACATCCTGCTGCTGGACGAAAGCATCGGCGTGGGCGATGTGCGCTTCTCGCAAGCGGCGGCGCAGCGGATGGCCGATCTGACCCGCAATTCCAGCATCGTGGTGGTCGCCACCCATTCCAAGAAGACCATGCGGGCGCTGTGCAGCAGCGTGATCTGGATGGAGCATGGCCGTATCCGCGCCTTCGGCCCCACTGACGAGGTGCTGGATGCCTATATCGCCAGCCAGCTTGACGAGCCGTCAGAGCCCCAAGGCACGCCGCAGATCAGGTGACAGCGGCATCACCTGCTCGATGCCGCCCTGCACGCTTTGCCGCAGCAAGGTCATGCCGGCCTGCTTGTCCTCGGCCGACGGACGCACCACCAGCGACAATCCTTTGAAATAAAGCCCGACCGGGTCCTGAGGATTGCGGCCCAGCATCGCCTCGGCCCTGGCCGCGACCAGATCGTAACGCCCGGCCAAAGCCTGATGCGACAGCAGCGAAATCGCCAGATCGCTGCGTTCCGGGGCCTGTCTCAGGGTCTCATCGACCCAGCGCTCCCAAACCTGTCCCGGCGCCGGAAGGTCTTGGATGATCCAACCCGTGCCCTCATCCTCGCTCAGGCGGGCCATCAGCCCCAACCCGACCAGACGCAGCATCATGGACGGGCTGTCGGCCATGCGGCGGTCCAGATATGCCGTCATGACCGCCGCCGTCGGGCGGAATCGCTCATGCTTGATAGGGCGCAAACGCTCCATCTTGTCAAAGACCTCGACCATCATTTCGGCGACGGCCAGATCGGTGCCGCGGAAATCGCTACCGATGGCTGGCGGCTGGGCCTTGCCGGCCTTCAGATCGGCCTTCAAGCGACCGATGGACAAACCGCTCTCCAGGACGAAAAACGCCATGACCGCTAAAGCCGGTCCCAGCAAAAGCGGCGCAAGGGCCAGCCACGGGCGGGTGGGCTGTTCGTCCGCCTCCAGGGGCGACAACAGCGCAAGGGCCAGAGCCATCAGGGGCAGACTGAGAGCCAGCGGGAACCAGCAGGCGGAAAACAGCGCCATGGCCAGGGCAAAGCCGCTGGCCGTCGCCCGCTGTTCCGGGGCGCAAAAGAGCGGCACGGCCAGCCAAAACAGCGCGACCAGAACCAGTCCAGGCAGGCCGATAGCCACCAGGGCCTCGACCAGACCATTGTGGAAATGGAAATAATCGCTGCCGATAAAGGGCCAGCTGTTGTCCCAAAAGGATTGGCCGCTGGCGATCAGATGCTGGTGAAAGACATCCTGGGTCCGCCCCCAGCCGCGCCCGGTGATCCAGTCGAGACCATGCCAGCCTTGCAGCTCGGCACCGGCCATGGAAAGCAGGCTGCGGCGATCTGCCCAGGAGACCCCCTCCCAAGAACGCGGCACCGCCACCAGCAGCAAGCCCGGCAGCAAGCTGCCCGCCAGCGCCGCCAGCCCGCCGCTCCATCGCGCCTCGGAACGGCTGCGACGCAGCAGATGCCAGACGACCAGCCCCATCACCGCAGCCGCGACGGCGGTCAGGCTGCGTCCGGCGATCAGGACCAGGAGCGAGGCCGCAATCAGCAACCGGCGCTCCCGCAAGGACCATCCCTTATCCAGCAGCAGGACCGGCAGGATCAGCCCCAGCCAGGAATAATAAGAGGCGACATAGATCAGCAGATGCGGCAGCCCGGCCCAACCGCCTAGCCAGTCCCAGCTTTTGATCAGCCCCACCGCCGCCACCGACGACAGCGCCAGCTGCATCAGCCGCCGCCAGATGCGGGGATAATGCCGCAGCATCCTGGCCGCCGCCACCAAGGCCGCCAGATCGAACTGCCAGAAGGCGCCTCCCCCCGATTGCGGGGCTCCGGCCAGGGATAGAATCGGCAAGGATACAAAGGGCGCCATCAGGCAGGACCAAAGGCCGATGGCCAAGGGCAGCAGCACGAAGACATGCCGCCAACAGGCCAAGGCCATCCCCCGGCGGCTCCACAGCATAGGCAGGAAGGCAAGGGCCGACAGGGCGCCGGCGGCATGCAGCCCGACCACCAGCGGCTCGGCCTTGTCCCATTGACCAAAGGCGAAGGGCGGCAGCGATGCGAAGGGAAGCAACAGCCCCAAGGTCAGGGCCGCCGCCGCCAAGGCAAGGGCGATACGCTCGGCCCACCTCATCCGGGAACTCGCGCCTCTTTTTCGACGCGGCGCAACAGGCCGGGCCAAGCCTCTTCCCAGCAGCAATGGTGGTCATAGCCGGGCAGGACCACCAGGGGGAAATTGTCCTCGTGGCCCATCTTGGCCGCGAAGCCACGGGTGACCGAGGCAGGCACCGCCTGATCGGCAGCACCGGCGAAATGGATCTGCCGTTGGCGGCTGAGCGGCCCAAGCTGTTGCGCCGGATCAAGGGAGCGTCGCAGCGGGCTCATCCCGCCTTGCGCCGTCCAGGCCCCGACATCCAAAAGCCCAGCGATGGTGACCATCACCTCGACATCGCTTCGGCTGGCCGCCAGCAATGCCACGATGGTGCCGCCGCCGGAATAGCCATAAAGCTTGATGCGGCTGGCGCCCGACTTGGCCTTGATCTGATCCAAAGCCTCGCCATAGGCGCTGATCACCTCGGCGGCATAGCGGGCGTCAGTCCAATAGGATTGATTGCAGTTCCGCCCCGACTGGCCGCCGACATATTGGCAAGGCCGAGCCAACCAGACGACGCTGTCGGCGCTGTCGGCCACCGCCAGATGCAGGGCCAGGGGATTTTTCGGAGTGGGGTCCTGGGATGGCTGCGTCGCCGTGACCCAGGCAAAACCGTCGCCTTCGATATAGATGCTGACCGACGAGGCTCCGGGCGAGAACCGGGAGGCCGCCTTCAGATCAAAGCGTGCGGTGTGAAGAATGTCCCCGCCCATATGGGCCGGGCGGGCAATGGTGACGACGTCCTCCGTCGTCCCAACGCAAGCCGCCGCCATCGATACGATGGCGGCGGTTGCAAAGCGGATCAGACTTTTTAGAACTGCCAACGCAACCGCGCCGTGGCGGTGTAGGCGTCCAGGTTCTGACGGAACACGGCGTTGTCGTTCAGTTCCAGGCTGGCAGTCACGCCGTTGAAGGAATATTCGTAGCCCAGACCGACGACGGCGCCCAGACGATCCTTATCGGACATCTGGCGGTTAGCCTTCAGCACCGACTCGGAGGTCACGAAGTCCCACTCGCCCATCACCTTCACATAAGGCGTACCATTGCCGATCGGATAGCCGATCTTGGTGCCCATGGTGGCGATGCCGCTGTTGGAGGTGTCGGCGCCGATATAAGAGGTCGAGGAACCGGTTTCACGATAGCCGTCATGACGTTCGCTCGAGAAGCTCACGCCAGCGCGGGGCTGGAAGCGGAAATCGCCGAGCGAATAGGCACCGACCAGGTTGGTCGAACCGAACCAGCGATTGGCCGAATAGTCACCCTTGACGGCGCCGTTCTGACGGTCGGTCTTGTAATCCAGCCAGGAATAGCCGCCGGCCAGATCCCAGGTCACGCTGGGGGTCAGCTTCACGGCGACATAGGGGATCAGCGAAGAGCCGGTCTCGTCCGACTTACCGTTGTTGTAAGCGGTCTTCAGGCTGACGCTTTCGTAATCGGCAGCCAGACCGACAGTGTAGCGGTCCAGGAATTCGTGACCGAAGCCGACGACGCCGCTGTAGATGGTGCCGTGCAGGCGCAGGCTGTCTTCGTACTTATGGACCACCGAGGCATCGCCCTGGGCCCAAACGCTGTTGCCGGACTTGTCGTTACCAGCCGAGCGACCAACCTGCGTTCCCGCATCGCTGGTCTGGTTAGAGCTGGAGAAGCCGCCGCCGCTGAAGCCGCCGCCGATGGCGCCGCTGATGATGTTGCCGGTCTGCACCGCGGCGCTGCTCGAAACAGAAGCCGCAACCGTCGCGCTGGGCGCACCCTGGTTGGAGACGTCGCTGGACGCCCAAGCCTGCGCTCCGATAAAGCAAACCGCCACAGAGGCGATCATGCCCCGCAAGAAAGACTGAGACTTCAAGATCAAACTCCCACCCACACAAAAAAGGTTAGCTTGAGTATGTACGCGAAAGCCGCTCTATCGTCCACCCTAGAATCGATCCAAAGGCCGAAGGGCTCGTCTTACTCCTGACGGAACAGCAGCACCGAGAAGCACAAGGCATCCTCGTCCGAGGGATTCGACAGCTCGACCGACAGGGAGGCGTTATAGGTAATGGCATCCCCGGCCGATAATTTGATCGCCTCGCCCATCAGCCAGAGCACCAGCGTTCCTTCGGCCACCACCAGACTTCCGCTGGTGGCCGCAAGGCTGGCGGGGCGGATATCGCGACCGCCGGGCGTAATCCGCAGTTCGGAAAATTCCAGGCGCTGCCCGCCATCGGGATCGACCAGCGAACGCCAGCCCACCTTGCCGTCGGCGGTGATCAAGGTCTTGCTGCTGGCGGCGCGGATCACCGTGAAATCCTGCTTGCGCGGCATCTCGGTCAAGGCGGTGATCGAGGTATCCAGGCTGCGGGCGATCTTCAGCAAGACCCCGACGGTCGGCATGCTTCGCCCCAGCTCCACCTGCCCCAGCATTGCCCGACTGACGCCCGAGGCCTGGGCCAGACGCTCCAGCGACAGGCCGCGGCGGGTGCGCAGGCGGCGGAGATTCTCTCCCAGGAGCCGTGCGAAATCCTTGCCGTCATCCTGCCAATCGGCCTCGCGCTTCTTCACCGCCGTCATTGCCGCCTCTCCTCCCCAGCCCAGCCCTGCACACCCCAGGCAGCGCCCCCTTGATCCAAGAAAGCGGAATTCCGCCAGACCGGCCCGCGACCGAAGCCGGACCGGACAGACAGGCCCAAACAAACCCATCCAGCAGCCCCACGACGCTCCGAAAACAATTCATTTTCAGAGCGTTGCGACTTGTTCCAGGCCTGATGGGAATCGACCTTGCCTTGAATCCCGGTGGACATGCCGTTCTCCCTTGGGCATCCGCTCATTTATACAACACGCTAACTTTGTTGTATAAATCTAGTTATACAGTAGACTATATAGGCAATGCAAGAAAAATGCAGACCAACAACGGCAAGGGGCTCGGACCATGGCGCAACAATCCCAGATCGGACTGATCTCGAACGACGAGGAAAGCCTGCGCGAATTCACCGACACCCTTTGGCAGCGCCTGCGCAGCGAAGCCCAGGAGGCCTTCCGCAAGGCGCCGATGCTGGCGCCCCTGTTCCTCGACTCCATCATCAATCAGCCTTCGTTCGAGGCGGCGGTGTTTCACCGCGTCGCCTCGCGCCTGAAGAATGACGTGGTCTCACAGGCGATGATCATCGATGCCTTCAATCGCGCCTTGACCAACGATCCCAGCATTTCGCAATCCCTGCGGGCCGACATCGCCGCCGTGATGGAACGCGATCCGGCCTGCTCGCGCTTCATCGAGCCCTTCCTTTATTTCAAAGGGTTCCACGCCATCCAGACCCATCGGCTGGCCTATTGGCTGTGGCAGAATGACGAGATCGACTTCGCGCTTTATCTGCAAAGCCGATCCTCGGACGTCTTCCAGGCCGACATTCACCCCGCCTCGAAATTCGGCAAGGGCATCTTCCTCGACCATGCCACCGGCCTGGTGGTCGGCGAGACCGCCGTGGTGGATGACGATGTCTCGATCCTGCAGAACGTCACCCTTGGCGGCACCGGTAAGGAATCCGGCGATCGCCATCCCAAGATCCGCAAGGGCGTGGTCATCGGCGCCGGAGCCAAGATCCTCGGCAATATCGAAATCGGCGAGCGTTCGATGATCGCCGCTGGATCGGTGGTGCTGCGCGAAGTGCCGCCCTACTCGACCGTGGCCGGCATCCCCGCCAAGATCGTCCGCTCGCAATCGCCGCAAACGCCGACTCGCCGGATGGATCAGATCCTAAGCGATCTTTCCTACGATTCTTTCGCTTACAGCATATAAGCGCCACAGCACATACAATGCACGATCAGTCCACACGACCACAGACTAAACACAATCACTTATGCTCAATTCTATTAATGCCAATATACAGGATATATATCCGATATATAGGACGAAAATTTCATAGTCTTTACCATAGAGATTGCCACGACTCCATGATGGCTATTCAATTCTTGCGGCAGATTTTCATTCATCACCGCATCAAGACGATCCCCATCAAGACGATCCCCATCAAGACGATCCCCATCAAGACGATCCAAGGAGCCAATCACTATGGCCGAAGATTCTGAAGTCCGGCGCACGGTCAGCGAAGCCGCCGCCCGGCAGCTTGCCAACGCCACCAAGACCCATGCGATGTGGGGCGGCATTACGCCGCGCTGGCTGGTGTCGTTCCTGCCTTGGACGCCGGTCGAAGCCGGTATTTACCGCCTGAACCGCGTCAAGGAGGCCGATGGCCGCACCGAAGTCGAGTGCAGCCCCCGCCATGACCGCGACCTGCCCGAGACCTATGTCAATTACGAGGAAACCCCGCGGGAATATTCGCTGAACGCGGTGACCACCATTCTCGACGTGCAGACCCGCGTGTCCGATCTGTACAGCCACCCCATTGATCAGATTCAGGAACAGCTGCGCCTGCTGATCGAGAAGGTGAAGGAAAAACAGGAAGCCGAGCTGATCAACAACGCCACCTATGGCTTGTTGGCCAATGCCGCCCCCAGCCAGAAGATCAAGACCCGCAAGGGTCCGCCGACGCCCGACGACATGGACGAGCTGATCTCGAAGGTGTGGAAGGAGCCGGCTTTCTTCCTGGCGCATCCCAAGGCCATCGCCGCCTTTGGCCGCGAATGCACCCGCCGTGGCGTGCCGCCGCCCACCGTCACCCTGTTCGGCTCGCCCTTCCTGACCTGGCGCGGCCTGCCGCTGGTGCCTTGCGACAAGCTCTATATCGAGGATGGCAAGACCAAGATCTTGCTGCTGCGCACCGGCGAGAAGAAGCAGGGCGTGGTCGGCCTGTTCCAGCCCGGCGTGCCCGGCGAAGTCGCCCCCAGCCTGTCGGTCCGCTTCATGGGGATTAACCGCAAGGCCATCGCCTCTTACCTGATCTCGCTCTATTGCTCGGCCGCCGTGCTGACCGAAGACGCCCTGGCGGTGTTGGAAGATGTCGAAGTCGGTCGCTATCATGAGTACGCCTGATCCCATTGGGGTCACCGCCCTGCAGCCTCCCGTCCCCGCGACGGGAGGCCTGGCAGCCGGCGGCGCAGACCCAGGATGGGGGGCGGCTCCGTTCGATCCGTCCGCCATCGCGCAACTGGCCAATCAGTTCTTTCAATCCCTGCCGTCCGGCCAGAGCATGCCCTCGGCGGGCGTGACCGCCTCGGCGATTCCGGCGGTGTCTCCGGCCCCGGCCGCCGCTTCGGCGCCGGTTCCCGCCGCCATTCCGTCGGCGGCGCCCCAGCCGGTCCTGACCCCCGGTCCCGCCGCACCGACGGTGCCGCCCACCGCGCCGCCGTCTCTGCCCCATCCGGGTCTGAGCGAAGCCGATCTGCGGGCCGTGCCCAGCAGCCTGGGCGGGGTGCTGTCGATCATTCCCAGCCTGCCCGGCAAGCCGGACCTGCCAGTTTCGGAAAGCGACACGCCCTATTTCCTGAACGGCCTGATCGAGCGCCCCGAAGGGGTGCCCGCCACCGTGCCGACCGACGCCCCGCGCCCGGCCACCAACTATCCGCAGGCGCTGGAACTTCAGCCCGAGCTGGTGCCCGACCTTGGCCCCAGCGCCCGCCCCTTCGACCCCAGGGTCATCAAGCAGGATTTCCCGATCCTGCAGGAACAGGTGAACGGCCGTCCGCTGATCTGGCTGGACAATGCCGCCACCACCCAGAAGCCCAAGGCGGTGATCGATCGGCTGACCGAGTTCTATGAACATGAGAACTCGAACATCCACCGCGCCGCCCACACCCTGGCGGCTCGGGCCACCGACGCCTATGAAGCCGCCCGCGAGAAGGTGCGCCGCTTCCTGGGGGCCGGCTCGACCGACGAGATCATCTTCGTGCGCGGCGCCACCGAAGGCCTGAACTTCATTTCGAAGTCCTGGGGCTGGCGTCATGTCAATGAAGGCGACGAGGTGGTCATCACCTGGCTGGAGCATCACGCCAACATCGTGCCCTGGCAGCAGCTTTGCGCCGCCAAGGGGGCGAAGCTGAAGGTGGCTCCGGTGGATGAAACCGGCCAGATCCTGCTGGACGAGTATGAAAAGCTCTTCACCGCCCGCACCAAGCTGGTCTCGCTGACCCAGGTCTCCAACGCCCTGGGCACCGTCACCCCGGTCAAGGAGATGGTCGAGATCGCCCATCGCCACGGCGCCTGCGTGGTGGTGGACGGCGCTCAGTCGGTGTCGCATATGGCGGTCAATGCCCAGGAATTGGGCTGCGACTTCTTCGTGTTCTCGGGCCACAAGGTGTTCGGCCCCACCGGCATCGGTGCCGTCTATGGCAAGAAGGCGGTGCTGGAACAGACGCCTCCCTGGCAGGGTGGCGGCAATATGATCGCCGACGTCACCTTCGAGAAGACCGTCTATCAGCCGCCGCCGCACCGCTTCGAAGCGGGAACCGGCAACATCGCCGACGCGGTGGGGCTGGGCGCGGCCATCGACTATGTGGAACGGCTGGGGATGCACAACATCGCCGCCTATGAGCATCAATTGCTGCTCTATGCCACCCAGGGCCTGCAGACCGTTCCCGGCCTGACCCTGATCGGCACCGCCCGGGAAAAGGCCAGCGTGCTGTCCTTCACCCTGGACGGCTGGAAGACCGAAGAGGTCGGCAAGGCTTTGGACAAGGACGGCATCGCCGTGCGTTCGGGCCATCATTGCGCCCAGCCGATCCTACGCCGCTTCGGGCTGGAGGCGACCGTGCGGCCGTCCCTGGCCTTCTATAACACCTGCGAAGATGTGGACGCCTTGGTGGCGGCTCTTCTCAGACTGCAAAGCGGGCGTAACCGCTAAAACAAAAAGGGCGGACCCTCGGGCCCGCCCTTTTTTCATATCGCCCCGGCTTAGTGGGCCGCCGCCAGCCCCTCGCGAGACACCACTTCCAGCGCCTGCATCAAGGCGCCGGTGCCGCAGCTGCGCATGGCCAGAAAGGGCTTCTTCATCTGACGGCACAGCTCCTTGACCTGCTTCTGGCCGGCATGGCTGATGTTGTCCACCGGGAACAGCACCACATCGGCCTTGTTGAACAGGCCCGGCAGGCGGTTGAGGTTATGTTCCATGCCGCCGTCGTGATAGGCGAAGACGCCGTTCAGCCCTTCGACCAACTGGCGGAAATGGGCGCCCTGCTGCTGACGACCGCCAACGAACAGGACGCATTGCCGGCAGAGATCGATGTCCTTCGCTCCCTTGGCATTGCTGCATCCGCTGTCGTTGCGTTTGGCGCTTTTCGCCATGACCAGTCTCCATTCCGATGAATCGACGATGGCTACACGATAGCAGTTGCATCTTAGTTAGTCTATCGCTTAAATAGACAAATTATGAATTCACAATTCGTGATAGTCATTTAACCCACAGGCGTGAAGGACCAATGCCATGACGCATATTTCCCTTGCCGGCCAGCGCCCGAACCAGCGCAACCAAGGTGGGACGCATGGTGGCTGGAACCGCAGAACCACTGGCGAACCCCAGCTTTCCGAGCTTTTGGACGATCCGGTCCTGCATCTGATGATGCATAGCGACGCGGTCAGCCAGGACAGCCTGCTGCGTCTGATCCAGCAGGTGCAGACCAGCGCCGCGAGGGGCCTTTGCCTCAGCCTCGCCGCCTGAATCTCCGCTATACTGGTACACAATTCCACTAGATTGATTTATTTTTGTCTGGCATTTCACACAGACCCCGTGCAAAGCTTGGGGCAGTCAAGTCGTCGTCAGACAGTTTCGGAGTGCGTTCATGAGCTACGCCCAGCCATCCCCGCCCCTGCGCCGTTTCGGAGGCGTGTCCTTCGTCATCCTGCTGCATGTCGGGCTGGTCTACGCCCTGGCCAACGGCCTGGGGCATAAGGCGATCGAGGTGCTGAAGCAGCCCTTGGAGACCAAGATCATCCAGGAAACCAAGATCAAGCCGCCGGAAACCCCGCCGCCGCCGCCGCCCAAGCTGGCCGCCGCGCCGCCGCCCTTCATCCCGCCGCCGGAAATTCCCGTGCAGCAGGTGGCGCCGCCGCCCACCGCCATTGCCGTGACCACCACGGTCAAGCCGACCGAGCCGCCGCCGCAGATCATCCAGAAGGCCGAGCCGGTGCGCATTCCCCCCGCTATCGACCGGGACCGCCCCTGCCGTCCGCCGGAATATCCCGCCGCCTCGGAGCGGCTGGGCGAATATGGCGTGACCGGATTGCTGTTCCTAATCGACCAGGACGGCAGCGTACTGGAAGGCAAGATCGACAATTCCAGCGGCTTTCCCCGCCTTGACAACGCCGCCTTGTCCGCCCTGTCCCGCTGCAAATTCAAGCCGGGCACCCTGGACGGCAAGCCTGAACAATCCTGGGCCCGCACCAGCTATCGCTGGAACCGCCCCTAATCCCCTATTCCTGTTGGAGAACCATTTCATGAGCAAGTTCAACCGCATCGCCCTGCTGGGCAGCCTGACCTCGGTTCTGGCCGCCTCCGCCGCCTGGGCCGAAGACATCACCGCTCCCGCCACCCAGGTGGTCAGCAATCCTTATGGCCTGGACGCTCTGTGGGCCCAAGGGGACTTCGTCGCCCGCGGCACGCTGCTCGCCTTGGTGATCATGTCCATGGGCACCTGGTACATCCTGATCACCAAGCTGATCGAGCAGTCGCGCCTGCTGTTGCAGGCCCGTGCCGCCGGCAAGACCTTCTGGAAGGCCTCTACCCTGGCCGAGGGCGCGCAGACCCTGTCGGAGAAGAGCCCCTTCCATTTCGTCGCCACCTCAGGCCTCAGCGCCATCGAGCATCACGAGGGCTCGCTGCAGGAAAGCATCGATCTGAACACCTGGGTGACGCTGTCCATTCAGCGCTCGGTCGATCAGGTGATCAGCCGCCTGCAAGGCGGTCTGGCGGTGCTGGCCACGGTGGGCTCCACCGCGCCCTTCGTCGGTCTGTTCGGCACCGTCTGGGGCATCTATCACGCCCTGACCGCCATCGGCATCGCCGGCCAGGCCAGCATCGACAAGGTTGCCGGCCCGGTGGGCGAAGCCCTGATCATGACCGCCATCGGTCTGGCCGTCGCCGTTCCCGCCGTGCTGGGCTACAACTGGCTGGTCCGCCGCAACAAGGCCGCCATCGAGCAGCTGCGCAATTTCGCCAATGATCTGCATTCGGTGCTCTTGAGCGGCAACCGTTCGGTGCGTGCGGTTGCCAACAGCTCCGACACCGTGGCCAAGGTGGCCTAGGATCATGGGAGCGAGCATCGGACCCGCCGACGGCGAAGAGGACGAAATGCTGTCGGCCATCAACACCACGCCGCTGGTGGACGTGATGTTGGTGCTGCTGATCATCTTCCTGATCACCATTCCGGTGGTGACTCATACGGTCCCGGTTGCTCTCCCCAAGGAGATCAACCAGCCGACCCAGACCAAGCCCGAGAACGTCAATATCGCCGTGGACCGGGACGGGCAGCTTTATTGGAACGAGCAGGCGCTGCCCGACTACAAGGCCCTGTTCGAGAAACTGAAGACCGTCTCGCCGCTGCAGCCGCAACCCGAAGTGCATATCCGCGGCGACCAGGATGTCCGCTACGAGTTCGTCGGCAAGATCGTCACCACCGTCCAGCGGGCCGGGATCGCCAAGGTGGGCTTCATCACCGAGCCACCCGCCCGCAATTAGACAAGAGGACCGCAAGATGGCCATGAACATTCCCGCCGGCGGCGGGTCCGGCGAGCCCGAGGTTCTGATCGACATCAACACCACGCCCCTGATCGACGTGATGCTGGTGCTGCTGATCATGCTGATCATCACCATTCCGATCCAGACCCATGCGGTGAAGCTGGACATGCCCCAGGCATCGCCTCCGACCAAGGCCGCGCCGCCGCCGGTGGTCAATATCGATGTGGATTTCGACGGCACCATCATCTGGGACGGCCAAGTGGTGCCCAACCGCATGGAGCTGGAAAACCTGCTGTCGGGCGTCGCCCAGCAGCAGGAACAGCCCGAGCTGCATCTGCGCCCCAACAAGCTGGCGACCTATAAATATATCGCCGCAGTGATGGCCTCGGCCCAGCGGCTGGGGGTCACCAAGATCGGTCTGGTCGGCAATGAGCAGTTCGTCGAATAAAGGAAATCCCCCTATGAAGCAGTCTCTTCGTCTCGCCAGTCTAGCGGTGATCGGCCTGACGCTGGGGTTGGGGGCCGTGTCGGCCGTCAGCCTGCCCCGCACCGCCATCGCCGCCGAAAGCGAAACCGTCCGCCCCGAGGTGGGCAAGCCGCTGCAAGCGGCCCAGGATCTGATCAAGCAGCAGAAATACAAGGATGCCCTGGCCAAGCTGCACGAGCTGGACAGCCTGTCCAGCCTGACGCCCTTCGAGGCCGGTCTGGCCGCCCAGTTGAAGGGACTGGCGGCCCAGGGCGCCGGCGACTATGCCGGAGCCGCCAGAAGCTTCGAGACCTATCTGGCCAGCGCCAAGCTGCCGCCCGAGCAAAGCCTGCGCCTGACCCAGGCGGTGGCGTCGCTCTATTATCAGGCCAAGGACTATGACAAGGCCGCCGCCTGGGTGAACCGCTATACCGCCGATGGCGGCACCGATCCCCAGACCCGCAATCTGCTGGCCCAGTCCTATTACCTGGCCGAGAACTATCCCGAAGCCGCCAAAGCCCTGGCCGAGCAGATCAAATCCGCCGAAGCCGGCGGTCATGGCGCCTCGGAACAGCAATATCAGCTGCTGGCCAATATCTATGCCAAGAGCAATGATCAGGCCGGTTATCGCGCCGCCATCGAGAAGCTGGTGGCCTACTATCCCAAGGCGGATTACTGGAGCGACCTTCTGCGCCGCACCACCGCCCGCAGCGGCTTCGCCGACCGGCTGCAGTTGGATGCTCTCCGCCTGTCCCTGGCGGTCGGCACCCTGAACGAAACCGCGGATTATCTTGATCTGGCTCAGCTGGCCTTGCAGGCCGGTCTGCCCGGCGAGGCCAAATCGGCCCTCGACAAGGGCTATGCCAAGGGTGTCCTGGGCAAGGGCGCCGAGGCCGACCGTCATCAGCGCCTGCGCGACCTCGCCAACAAGAAGGTGACCGAGGATCTGAAGACCATCGCCGCCACCGAACAGGAAGCCGCCGCCGCCAAGGACGGCACCGGGCTGGTCAATACCGGCCTCGCCTATCTGGGCTATGGCAAGCCCGACAAGGCGGTGGCGCTGATCGAACAGGGCATCCAGAAGGGTGGGCTGAAATATCCCGACGACGCCCGCCTGCATCTGGGGCTGGCCTATCTGGCCGCCGGTCAGAAGGACAAGGCGGCCCAGACCTTCAAGAGCATTCAGGGAACCGACGGCTCGGGCGATCTGGCCCGTCTGTGGGGCCTGACGGCCGGTCACATCGCGTCGTAATCGTCAGCCCAGAGCGCGACGCGATCCAGGCCCCCTTCCCCACGGAAGGGGGCCTTTCCTTTGCCGTCACCGTTGCTGCTTCACCAGCTCATAGGCCTGACGGTAACGCGGGTCTTCGGGATGCAGGACCATGGCCCGGCCCAAAGCGGTCAAGGCTTCCGGCAGGCGCTTTTGCCGCACCAGCCACAGCCCCAGGGCGTAATGGGCGTCGGCATCGTCGGGAGAAGCCGCCACCGCTTGGCGCAGCGGCTGTTCCGCCTCGGCCTCGCGGTTGGTCGCGCGATAGAGATCGGCCAGATTGAGCAAAGCCGGGACGAATTTCGGGTCCAGCGCCAAAGCCGTGCGGAAGGCGGCTTCCACCTCGGCGGGCTTGCCCTGCTCCAGGCGCAGGGCTCCCAGGTTCAGATGCGTCTCGGGCCGTTCGGCCGAAGCCAGCTCGGTGGCTTCCCAGGCGGCCAGACCGGCTTGCTCGGATGCGGCCAGCTCGGGCGACCAGGTCTTGACCCCGGCCAATTGCCGAGCCGCCTCGATCCGCACCGCCAGCACCGGGTCCGTCAGCAGAGCCGTCGCCAATTGGCGGCGCAGGTCGGGCTTGTAGGGGTCCAGCGCCCGCACGGCGCCCAGCCGCACCAGGGGATCGCTATCCCGCAAGCCGACAACGATGGCTTGCAGCGCCGTCGATCCCGGCCAGCGGGCCAGCAGCTCCAGAGCCGTGCCGCGAATGATCGGAGCCACCGCGCTATCCTGCGCCACCGCCGACAGTTCGCCATCGCCCCCAGCAGCACCAGTGCGTCCCTTCCAGATCACCGTGCCGGAATGGGGCGTGCCCAGGCTCTTGACGCCCCAGCCCGTCAGAGTCTGACTCGCCCAGCCGTCGCTCTTGCCGCTATGGCATTGAGTGCAGGCATTGGGAACGCCGATGGTCTGGGACAGGTCGGGGCGCGGCAGCCGGAAGGAATGATCGCGGCGGCTATGCACCTGCATATAGGTCCGGCTGGGCATATGGCAGGAAACGCATTCGGCCCCCGCCTCGCCCGGCTTGTGATGATGATGCTGAGTGCTATCGAAGCGGGCGGCATCATGGCATTGGCCGCAGAGCGCATTGCCCTCGGCCCGCAGCTTGCCGCCATGGGGCTCGTGGCAATCGGTGCAAGTCACCCCCGCCCCATGCATCTTGCTCTGCTGGAACGAGCCATATTCGAAGACCTCGTCCTCGATCTGGCCGTCGGCGCGATACAGCCCCTCGCCCAGCAAGGAGGGAACGTAAGAGGACAGGAACGGCTTGCTGTGATCCACGCCATCGGTCAGGGCCCGGCGGCGGGAATGGCAGCCGGCACAGACCTCTTCCGCCTTGTTGGCCCGAGGCTCGCCACCCCAATGGCGGATGCCGCGCTCGTCGGGAGCCTGCCACTGGCCCTTGGCGCTTTCCTTCAAGGACAGCGCGAAGCCCTTGCTCTGATCGTTGGGGCTCCCCTGCTTGGCCCAAGCCACATGCGCCGAAGCCGGGCCATGGCAGGATTCGCAGGCGACATCCACATCGCTCCAATGGGTCTGATAGCTGTCGCTCTTCAGATCATAGCCCTTGACCAGTCCGGTGGAATGGCAATCGGCGCACATGAAGTTCCAGGTCTGGTTCCGCCCAGTCCAATGCAGGGGATCGCCGGCCTTGATGCGCTCATCGGGATAAAGGCTGAACCAATGCTGCCCGCCCTGCGCCTTGGGGCGGCTGTCCCAGGCCAAGCTGAGGGCCTGTAATTTGCCGCCGGGAAAGGGCACCAGATATTGCTGCAAGGGATAAAGGCCGAAGCTGTAGGCGATGGGGAAATCCTGCATCGCGCCGTCAGGGCCTTCGGTCTGGACGAAGAACTTGCCGTCCCGCTTGAAAAAGCGGCTGGTCAGCCCCTGCACCGTCAGGCTGGCATCGTTGAAATCACCCAGCACCGTGGCCTCGCTGGCCGCCTGCATGCTCTTGGCGTGATGGGATCCTTCCCAGGCCTTGGCCTCGGATTGATGGCACTGGCCGCAGATGGCCTGACCGACATAGCTCGGAGGCGGCGGCGCTTCCGGCCCGCCATGGGAATGGATCAGAGCAATCCCTGCCAGGATCGACAGCAATAGGCCGGCAAGCAAACCCAGCCACAGCGAACGCCTCATGATCTCGTCTTCCCCGGTGTCATCGTCTCACCGGGCAGGATAATTCAACAGAATAACTATACAAAACAAATTATATACACACATTAAAACGTGTTATTAGGCGAGGGCAGCCCCGGATGGAGCCGCCCCGCCCAGTCTTACTTCAAGTCCAAGGTGACTTTTTCGACCTTGCCGGTGAAGGCGTTGGGGGTCTGGTAGTCGGGACTGACCGGCGATCCCAGATCCTTGCTGATATCCAAGGTCTCGTTATAGGGCACGATGCTGTTGGCGATCTTCCCCTCGGCCACCACCTTGCCGTTGACCGTCAGCACCGCCTTGCCCGAGGCCACCACCTTGCCCGGCGTGCGGTCCAGCGGATGCCCCGCCAAGGGGTCGGCCACGAACTCGACGCCCAGCACCACCTTTCCGGCGGGCAGGGGCTCGGCCCCCACCAACTTTCCAGCGACATTGCTGTTGGCATTGACCTCATAGACCGGCTTGCCGTCCTTGACATAGAGGGTAAAGCCGCCGAACCGGCCGCCCTGGGCGATGACCACGCCATTGGCGCCATTGGCGGGAATCTCCACCTCGGCGGTGATGCTGTGGGACTTGCCGCGCAGGATCGGCACCGCCTTGGGCGGCAGACGGTCCACATCGCCGAAATAGACGAAGTGGCTGCGGCCATCGGTCAGCTGCGGCGGCACGGCGGCATGGGGAATCAGCGGATAGACATTGTTCCGCTTGGCTTCCTTGTCGAAGAGGGCCTGCAGCTCCTTCAGCTTCTCAGGATATTTGGCGGCCAGATCATGGGCCTGGCTGTAGTCTTCCTTGAGATTGTAAAGCTCCCAGGGATGCTGACCCAGCGGGGTCTTTTCATAGATGTCGCCCAGCAGGCTCTGCCAGGGCAGCAGATGGCGGCGGCCCGCCCACCAGCCGTCCTTGTAGATGCCGACATTGCCCAGCAGTTCGAAATACTGCACCGGATGGGTGGAAGGCGCCTGGCCATCGATGAAGCTGGCGCTCAGGCTATGGCCTTCCAACGGCACCTGCTTGATGCCGTCGACTTCCTTGGGCGGGGTGATGCCGGCAATCTCGTAGAGGGTCGGCGCGATGTCGGTGACATGCTGGAACTGACCGCGCACGGCCCCGTTATCCTTGATCTTGGCAGGCCAGGAGACCACCAGCGGATCGGTGGTGCCGCCCAGATGCGAGGCCACCTGCTTGGTCCATTGGAAGGGCGCATCCAGGCCCCAGGCCCAAGCCGAGGCATAATGGTTCAGGTAAAGCTCGGAGCCCAGCTTGTCGATTTCCTTGGTCCGGTTCTCGATGCTTTCGAGCTTGCCTTCGACGGTGCGCTTGTCCAGACCCTCGGGGCCGCCTTCGGCGCTGGCGCCGTTGTCGCCGACGATATAGAGCACCAGGGTATTGTCGAACTTGCCCTCGTCCTTGATGGCCTGGATCACACGACCGACCTCATGGTCAGTCTGCTCCAGGAAGCCGGCCAGAACCTCGGCCTCGCGGGACAGCAGCTTCTTCTGCTCGGGCGACAGGCTGTCCCAGGCCGGAAGCTCGGCGGGACGCGGAGTCAGCTCGGCATTGGCGGGAATGATCCCCTGGGCCTTTTGTCGGGCGAAGGTTTCCTCGCGCAGCTTGTCCCAGCCCTGGTCGAACTTGCCCTTGTATTTGTCGGTCCATTCCGCCGTCACATGATGCGGCGTATGCACGGCACCCGTGGCGAAATAGAGGAAGAACGGCTTCTGCGGCGCCACCGCGTCATGCTGATGCAGCCAATGGATGGCGTCGTTGGCCAGATCGTTGGTCAGGTGATAGCCCTGATCCTTGGTGGCCGGAGGCTCGACCGGCGAAGTGCCGCGATAGAGCCGGGGCTCGTACTGATTATCCTGGGCCGACAGGAAGCCGTAGAAATATTCAAAGCCCAAGCCGGTCGGCCAGCGCTCGAAGGGGCCGACGGGGGTGACTTCCCAGGTCGGGGTATTGTGCCATTTGCCGAAGGCGGCGGTGGAATAGCCGTTGTCCTTCAGCACCCGCGCCACCGAGGCGGCGTTCTTGGGCCAAGTGGAGTTGTGGCCGGGATAGGCATTGGCGCCTTCGGCCACATGGGCGAAGCCGATCTGGTGATTGTTGCGGCCCGACAGCAGCGAAGCGCGGGTCGGCGAGCACAAGCTGTTCACATGGAAATTGTTATAGCGCAGACCGCCGCCGGCCAGCTTGTCCAGCTCGGGCGTCTGGATCGGGCCGCCGCTCACCGAGCCGGACCCGAAGCCGACATCGTCCAGCAGCACCAAAAGAATATTGGGAGCCCCCTCCTTGGCCTTGACCGGCTGAGGCCAGGCCGGAACCGCCTTGTCGCGGTCGGCGTCGATCTTGCCGGCAAAGGGGGCGTCGGGTTTGGGCAGCGCCTCGTCGGCGGCCCGGACAGGCCCAGCCAACAAAGCGGTGGTGGCCAAGGCAAGGCCGATAGCGGTCAAAGTCCGCATAGACAACACTCCTTCGTTGCCGCATCCGGATAAGGCGCGGCCCATGGTCGATGAAAAGGGAAAAGCCCCGGCGGACCTGCCGCCGGGGCCATTGGCTTAGAACTTCACCCGCAGGGTCGATCCAAAGGTCATGGGATCGCCCGGATAGGCCGTATAAGCGCCGTTGGTGCCACCCGCGGTGTACATCACATAACGCTTGTCGAAGATGTTGCGGCCCCAGAGCGAGACGTCCAGCTGGTCGTTGAGCAGCTTGGTGCCGATGTAAAGATTGACCAGGCCCGCCGGCTTGACCTTGCTGTAGGACGAGTCGTCCTGCACCCAGGGGCCGAAGAACGACGACTTGTAGGTATATTCGGCCTGGACATAGCCGACCCAACCCTCGGCGATGCTCTCTTCATAGCGGCCATTCAGGTTGCCCAGCCAACGAGGAGCACCCGCCACCGGACGGCCGGTCAGATCGCACGAGGCCGCCGTGGTCTTATATTCCGCAGCGCAAGCACCGGCGCGGTAAGACTGATAGGTCGCCAGATCGTAAGACCCGCCCGCCCCCAGGGTAAAGCCCTTGAACAGGCGATAGGAGCTGTCGATTTCGACGCCCTTGCTGGCCACCCAGCCGACATTCTGCAAGGTGCTGGTGTTCTTGCCGGTGGCCGGATCGACCACGGTGGCGCTGGCCTGATAATCCTGCACCACGGTCCAGAAGCCGGTGGTGTTGAAGGTGCCGCGATGATCCGGGGTCTGGCTCTTGAAGCCCAACTCGAAGTCGTTGACCTTCTCGGGCTGGACCACGATGTTGTTGCGGGTCAGCGACGCGCCGGTGGGCGGCGTGCTGTTCATGGCACCGGCCTTGGCGCCGTGGCTATAGGACGCGAACGGGCTGAAATTGTCCGTCAGCTTGTAATCCACCGCCAAGGTGCCGCCGATATTGGAGTCGGTCTTGGAGAAGGACGTATCGCTGTAATTCGGCAGCGTGGTCGAGGTTCCATTCAGGTTGCGCCACAGATGAATCTCGTTGGATTCATAGGTTTCGCGCAGGCCGCCGGTAAAGGTCAGCCTGTCGGTGGCGTGCCAGTTGGCCTGACCGAAACCGGCGACGCTATGAGTCATCAGATCGGAATCGGTGGTGACCGTCTTGCCGGCATAGCGAGTCGCCGTGGCGAGCGCAGCCTGATTGAAAGTGGCGTTGCCGGCGGCGTCATAGCTGACCGTGCCCAGATAGTCGCGCAGCAGGGTGATGTTGTCGCCATATTTGGTGAAGCCGTGCACCCGCTGGGCCTGAGCGAAATAGAACAGACCGGTGGTGTAATCGATAGCGCCGCCGGTGGGTGACGAGACCTTCAGCTCTTGGCTGAACTGCTTGTCGTGATTGACCCAGCCGGCAGCCGGAACGATGGACAGGCTGACGCCGTCGCCGTCGTTCGAGGGATAGAAGTCCCAGCTGCGCACGCCGGTGATCGAGGACAGGTTATAGCCGCCGCCAAGATCGTAATCGGCAATGGTGCTGACGCCGGTCTGGATCACCTTCATATACTGGCCGTCATTGGCGTAGACGTCGTTGTCATAGGTTTTATGACCGGCGTAAGGGGTCTGGATATTGATCCCCTGAGCCGCCGCGTCGGCCTTGTACTGGGCCAGTTGCTTCCAGTAACCGGCGCCGTTGATTTCCTTGTAAGGCGCGGTCATGCCCTGACGGTCGCCTTCATTGCCATATTCGGCGATGAAGCGCAGGGTCAGGCGGTCGCCGGAATTGACCAGCCACTGGCCGCGAGCGCCCTTGCGGTCTCGGTCGTCCAAGGTCTTGCCGGTGGCGACGTCGTTCAAGGGACCGTCGCGCTGGGTGTCATAGACGCTCAGACGCAGGGCCTGATTCTGCGAGATCGGGCCGGTCACATTGGCGCGAAACTCGCGGTCGTTCATATTGCCGACGCTGACATCCAGATTGGCCTCAGGGGTGAAGCTGGGCTTCTTGGTCGTGATGTTCACCGCGCCGGCGGTGGTGTTCTTGCCGAACAAAGTGCCTTGCGGGCCGCGCAGCAGTTCGAACTGCTCAAGGTCGGTCAGGTCGAACACCGCCATGCCCGGACGCCCCAGATAGACGCCGTCCAAGAAGACGCCGACGCTGGGCTGCAGGCCGTCATTAGCCGGATTGTTGCCGATGCCGCGCACCGCGAAGCTGTTCTGACGCGGATTGCTGACCGTCACATTGGTGCTGGGCAGCTTGGTCGCGATGTCTTCCAGGCGATATGTGTTGGTATTGGTCAGGGCGTCGCCGCCCAGCACCGTCATCGAGATCGGCACGTCCTGCGCCTTTTCCTCGCGCCGACGGGCGGTCACCACCACCTCTTCGATCTGGGTGGCGTCGGCTTCGGACGGAGCCGCCGCCAGCTGCGGCGACGACGCCGCGTCGGCCGCCTGAGCCTGCGACCAGGACAACGCCGCCGTCAGCGCCAAAGCACTGACGCCAACCAGCCCCCAAGACCGGCGAGACCCGAACATTCTTCTTGTCAAATGCATATGCTTCTCCTGTCCCGCCGCGATGCGGCAGGCTGAAAGAAAGATCGATTATCTGGAGAGTCCCCGGGCCCCGTTCGTCCCGGCTTGCGCCGTCAGCGGCTACACAAGACCATCACCATCCCCCATCTCCACAGTTTCCCGCATCGCTCACCCCATGATGACGGCGGGACACCATCCACGGCTCCATTAATCCTATAAGCCGATAGACTAAGAGTCAATGCTACAGATTTTTAACGGTAAATTTTTGTGGTTAGCGGGCGTATCACCGCCCTAAGGGCAGCGGGACAACAACTGTAAAAACAGCGCATTAGCCTAACATCATAATCCCACCGTCGCCTCCGTTAAATTTACATTTTGACTACCAACTGTATAGACTATAAACATCCCATCAAAATGGCGCTTGGGAGGCATGATGAAAAAGAAGGTCATCGCGATCGGTGCGGGCGGGATCGCCCTAAGCGCCGCCCTGCTGTCGCAATATTGGGGCGCCTGGGCTGCGCCCGAGATTGCCGCCACCAAAAGCGCGCCGCCGCTTCCCGTCAGTCTGGCTCAAGCAGTGCGCCGCGATCTGCCGGTGCGGCTGGAAGCGGTCGGCAATGTCCAGCCCTTCCACACCGTTTCGGTGCGGCCGCAGGTGGATGGCCAGTTGCAGCAGGTGCTGTTCAGCGAGGGCCAGCCGGTGCATGCCGGAGACCTGCTGGCGGTGATCGATCCCCGCCTCTATCAGGCATCGCTGGCCCAGGCCGAGGCCCGCCGGGCGCAGGATCAGGCGCAGCTGGAAACCGCCAAACGCGACCTGGACCGCGCCAATAGCCTCGCCGCCAAGGAATTCGTCTCGGCCCAGGCGGTGGATGCCGCCCAAAGCAAGGTGCGTCAGCTGGAGGCCGCCGTGAAGGCCGACTCGGCCAGCATCGAAACCGCCCATATCCAGCTGGGCTATACCAGCATCCGCTCTCCCATCGATGGCCGAGCCGGCTTCCGCCAGATCGATCCCGGCAATATCGTCCATGGCAGCGGCTTCGACAGCGGCAGCCGTAGCGGCGGCGGTGGTAGTAGTGGCGGCAGCTCCGACAGTCTGGTGACCATCACCCAGCTACAGCCCATCGCCGTCACCTTCACTCTGCCCCAGGACAGCCTGTCGCAGATTTTGGGCTCGCCACAGCGACGGGGCGCCGATGTTTTCATCTATGGCAAGGACGGACGGCAATTGCTGGAACAGGGCAGTCTGGACAGCATCGACAATGCCGTCGATATCGCCAGCGGTACCGTCAAGCTGAAGGCCCGCCTCGCCAACAAGGACGAGCAGCTTTGGCCGGGACAATATGTCACCGTTCGCATCGAGATCGGCCAGCATCCCCAGGCGCTGACCCTGCCCGCCGCAGCCATCGTCAAGAGCGCCGAGGGCGAACTGGTCTTCGCCGCCAAGCCCGACGGCACCGTCGAGGCCCGCCCCGTCACCACCGGCCTGAGCGACGGCGACAGCGTCGAAATCCTGTCCGGCGTCAGCGAGGGCGAGTCGGTGGTCACCTCGGGGCAATACCGGCTGCGCTCGGGCTCGCGCATCGCCGCCAAGGGCTAAGCGGGCATGAGCAGCTTTTCCACCCCCTTCATCCGCCGCCCGGTTGCCACCACCCTAATCATGGCGGCGATCCTGCTGGCCGGGATCATCTCTTATCCCTTGCTGGCGGTCGCTCCCCTGCCCCAGGTGGACTTTCCCACCATCCAGGTTTCCGCCAGCCTGCCGGGGGCTAGCCCCTTGACCATGGCCTCCTCGGTGGCCATGCCGCTGGAGCGGCAGTTCTCGCAGATCCCCGGGGTGGCCCAGCTGACCTCGACCAGCAACATCAATTCCACCACCATCACCTTGCAGTTCGAGCTGGAGCGCAATATCGACGCGGCGGCGCTGGATGTGCAGACCGCCATCACCAATGCCAGCGGCCTTTTGCCCCGCAACATGCCCAACCCGCCTACCTTACGGAAGATCAACCCGGCTGACGCTCCCATCCTAACCCTGGGGGTCTGGTCGGACATTCTGCCGGTGACCCAGGTGGATGATGTCGCCGACAATGTGCTGACCCAGCAGCTCAGCCGCCTGCAAGGTGTGGCGCAAGTGCTGATCAACGGCGAGCGCAAGCCCGCCATCCGGGTGCAGATCGACCCGTCCCGCATCGCCTCGATGGGCCTGAGCCTTGAGGAACTGCGCAGCGTCATCGGCGAAGTCACTACCGATCGCCCCAAGGGCAGCCTGAACGGCAAGAGCCGCAATTATACCGTCTATGCCAATGACCAGCTGACCACCGCCGACGGCTGGCGGGATGTCATCGTCGCCGAGCGCAACGGCGCCCCGGTCCGGCTGGGAGACATTGGCCGCGTGGTGGACGGCGCCGAAAACGACAAGCAAGGCGGCTGGCCCAACGGCCATCCCGGCGTGCAGCTGTGGATCTTCAAGCAGCCCGGCAGCAACAGCATCGAAACCGCCAATCTGGTGCGCGAGCAGCTGACCCGCCTGGGCAGCGCTATTCCCGCCAGCATCCATGTGGATGTGCTGACCGACCGCACCCAGACCATCCGCGCTTCGGTGCATGAGGTGCAGTTCACCCTGCTGCTCTCCATCGCCTTGGTGGTGATGACCATCTTTCTGTTCCTGCGCAGCCTGTGGGCCACCATCATTCCCGGCATCACCGTGCCGTTGGCCTTGGCCGGCACCGCCGGGTTGATGTATCTGGCCGGCTATAGCCTGGACAATCTGTCGCTGATGGCCCTGACCATCTCGGTCGGCTTCGTGGTCGATGACGCCATCGTCATGCTGGAAAATATCCACCGCCATGTGGAAGAGGGCGTGCCGCCCTTCCAGGCCGCCCTGCAAGGGGCCAAGGAAATCGGCTTCACCATCGTCTCGATCTCGGTCTCGCTGGTGGCGGTGTTCATCCCCGTGCTGCTGATGGGCGGCATCGTCGGGCGCTTGCTGCGGGAATTCGCCGTCACCGTCTCGATGACCATTCTGGTCTCGGCCATCGTCTCCTTGACCCTGACGCCGATGATGTCGGCCCGGGTGCTGCGGCCCGAGCATAGCGCCGCCCATGGCCGGCTCTATCGCCTGTTCGAAACCGGCTTCGACAAGCTGTTGGACAGCTATCGCCAGGGGCTCGACTGGGTGCTGGCCCATCAAAGACTGACCCTGGCCAGCTTCGTGCTGACCCTGGTGGCGACGGTGGCGCTGTATGTGGCGATCCCCAAGGGCTTCTTTCCCCAGCAGGATACCGGCCTGATCTCGGGCTTCGACGAAGGGCCACAGGATATTTCCTGGGAGGAGATGCAAAAGCGACATCTGTCCCTGACCCGCATCGTCCTGGAAGATCCCGATGTGGTGGGCTTGTCCTCGGGCATGGGTGGCGGCACTCAGAATACCGGGCGCTTTTACCTGATGCTGAAGCCCCGCGAGGAACGAACCGCCAGCGCCGATGAGATCGTCGCCCGCCTGCGCAAGGCCACCGCCCGCGAAGACGGCGCCATTCTGTTTCTACAGGTGCCGCAAGACATCAATCTGGGCGGCCGCACCAGCCGCACCCAATATCAGTACACCCTGCAAGACCTGAACCTGGACGAGCTGAATCAATGGGCGCCGGTGATGCTGGAGCGGCTGAAGGCCCTGCCGCAGCTGCGCGATGTGGCCTCCGACCAGCAGAGCGCCGGAGCCTCGCTCAATCTCAGCATCGACCGGGTGCAGGCGGCCCGCTTCGGCATTCAGCCCGGACTGATCGACGACACCCTCTATGACGCCTTCGGCCAGCGCCAAGTGGCGCAATATTTCACCCAGCTGAACAATTACCATGTGATCCTGGAAATCTTGCCCGAGCTGCAAGGCAACCCGGCCAGCCTGGATCTGCTGCGGCTGAAATCCCCCGTCACCGGCCAGCAGGTGCCGCTCTCGACCGTCGCCCATGCCGACACCAAGTCGGCCAGTCTGGTCTCGATCAATCACCAGGGGCAGTTTCCCGCCGTCACCTTGTCCTTCAATCTGGCGCCGGGCGTGGCGCTGGGCGACGCCATCGACGCCATCAAGGCCACCGAGACCAAGCTGAGCCTGCCCGAGGGGATCAGCACCACCTTCCAGGGCACCGCCCAAGCCTTCCAAAGCTCGCTGCGGTCCCAGCCCTATCTGATCGCGGCGGCGCTGGTGGCGGTCTATATCATCCTGGGGATTCTCTATGAGAGCTTCATCCATCCCCTGACCATCCTTTCCACCCTGCCCTCGGCGGGCGCAGGCGCGCTGGTCTTCCTGCTGCTGTTCCGCATGGATCTGTCGGTGATCGGCATCATCGGCATCCTGCTCTTGATCGGCATCGTCAAGAAGAACGGCATCATGATGCTGGACTTCGCCCTGGATGCGCAAAGACGGCTGGGCATGTCGGCCGAGGAAGCCATCCGCCAGGCCTGCCTGCTGCGCTTCCGCCCCATCATGATGACCACCTTCGCAGCCCTGCTGGGCGGCGTGCCCTTGATGCTGGGGACCGGCACCGGCTCGGAGCTGCGTCAGCCCCTGGGCGTCGCCATGGTCGGCGGCCTGGCCATCAGTCAGGCGCTGACCCTTTTTACCACGCCGGTGATCTTCCTGCTGTTCGAACGGCTGCGGGGCAAGCCCGCCGCTTTTAACGGGGAAATTTAGGATAAATACGAAGCATTGACTCTTATCTAGTATATTTATAGATTATTTTCTTCCGGAGCATCCGCTCCCCCATGTTCCGTGGAGGCCGCCATGTCGCGCATCCTTCTGATCCTGGCCCTGCTGATCGCCCTGCCGCTGGTGCGCCTTGGCGCTACTCCGTTCTGGACCGAGACCGAGGCGAAAGAAGCAGAGGCCTATGCCCTGCTGCATGCCTCGGGCGTGGATATTTCCAACGCCGCCAAATGGGGCAATTGGGGCCCCTAAACCCATAAGGACAGTCTTCGCAATGCGTCTTCGTTCCGTCTTCCTGGCCGGGTCCGCCCTGGCATTGTTGAGCCTTTCCTCGCCGGTGCTGGCTGAACAGACCGCGCCTAAGCCCGCCCAGCCGGCCACTATCCGCGCCAACCAAGACGCCGCCAAGAGCCTGCCCGCCGACGCCGCCATCGAGGAAGAAGAAGCCCGTCGCGGCTTCATCGCCAGCCTGCCCGACGACATCATCAAATCCTCGGCCCAGGGCTCGTTTGCCCATGCCTTGGGGGAATATGGCTTCCTGGATGGAGCCGCCGCCGACAGCGTCAACCCGGCCTTGTGGCATCATGCCCAGATCAACCGCGCCCACGGCCTCTATCAGGTCACCGACCGGGTCTATCAGGTGCGCGGCTTCGACATTTCCAACATGACCATCGTCGAAGGCGATAGCGGCCTGATCATCATCGATCCCATGGTGGTGCAGGAAGCCGCCAAGGTCGGGCTGGAGCTTTACTACCAAAGCCGCCCCCGCAAGCCGGTGGTGGCGGTGATCTACAGCCACAGCCATATCGACCATTTCGGCGGCGTCAAGGGCGTGGCCTCGGATGCCGATGTGGCCGCCGGCAGGGTCAAGGTCTTTGCCCCCAAGGGCTTCATGGAGGCCCTGATCAACGAGAATGTCATCGTCGGTAACGCCATGCGCCGCCGCGCCGCCTTCCAGTTCGGCCCCCTGCTGCCCAAGGGCCCGCAAGGCCAGGTGGATGCCGGGCTGGGCAAGACCTCGGTGCCCGGCAGCTCCAGCCTGATCGCTCCCACCGACAGCATCGAAAATCCCATCGAGACCCGGACCATCGACGGCGTCCAGATCACCTTCGTCAACACGCCCAACACCGAGGCGCCGTCGGAGATGATCATGTATTTCCCGCAGTTCCGCGTGCTCAATATGGCGGAACTGGTGTCACGCACCCTGCATAACCTGCTGCCGCTGCGCGGGACTCAGGTGCGCAACGCGAACGACTGGGCCAAGGACATCAATTTCGCCCTGGCCGAGTTCGGGGCGAAAAGCGATGTCCTGATCGCCCAGCATCAATGGCCGGTCTGGGGAACCGGACGCGTCGACACCATTCTGCGCAAGCAGCGGGATCTTTATAAATTCATCAATGATCAGACCATCCGCCTGATCAATCACGGCTACACCCCCAGCGAGATCGCCGAGCAGCTGAAGCAGCCCGCCAGCCTGTCCAGCGAATGGTCGACCCGCCAGTTCTACGGCACCGTCAGCCATGACGCCAAGGCGGTCTATCAGCGGGTGATCGGCTGGTATGACGGTAATCCGGCCAACCTGAATCCGCTGCCTCCGGCCCAGACCGGCAAGAAGTTCGTCGAATATATGGGCGGATCGGCGGCCATCCTGACCAAGGCCAAGAAGGACTTCCGCGATGGCCAATATCGCTGGGTGGCTCAGGTGCTGAACCAGCTGGTCTTCGCCGAACCCGACAACCGCGAGGCCAAGGAGCTTGAGGCCGACGCCCTGGAACAGCTGGGCTATCAGGCGGAATCCTCGACCTGGCGCAATGCCTATCTACAGGCGGCGCAAGAGCTGCGGGGCAATGTGCCGAAGAATATCAAGGCCCCCGCCCAGGATCTGGTCTCGGCCATGCCGCTGGATGCCTTCTTCGACTATATGGGCGTACGGCTGAACGGCCCCAAGGCCGAGGGCAAGACCATCGTCATGAACTGGCGCTTCACCGACACCAAGCAGACCTATGTGCTGAACCTGGAAAACAGCGCCCTGACCTATCTGCCGAACAAGGTCTCGGATCATGCGGACGCCACCTTGACCCTGACCCGTCCGGTGCTGAACGCCATCGCCTTGAAGCAGACCACCATGGCCGAAGCCGTGATGACCGGACAGGCCAGCATCGACGGCAGTATTCAGAAGCTGATCGAGTTCAACGGCCTGCTGGACGATTTCACCCCCGACTTCGCAGTGGTGACGCCCAAGCCGGAATAGGCGCCCTGCCGTCGCCAAAGACGGCAGGGCAGCCCCCCCTATTTCAGCGAGGCCGCGATCTTGTCGATGCCTGCCTTGGCGCAGGCTTCGTCCTTTTCGCCGCCCGGAGCACCCGAGACGCCGACCCCGGCGATCACCTCGTCGCCGGCCAGGATCGGCAGGCCGCCCTGCACCGCCACTACATTGGCCAGATGCACCACCCCCAGGGTCGGGTTGTCCTTGACCCGCTGGGCGAAATCGCCCGAGGGCACCCGGAAGCTGCGAGCGGTATAGGCCTTGCGGAAGCTGTTCTCGTAGGTATGCGGCGATGTGCCGTCACCTCGCAGGGCCAGCAGCACCTGACCTTCGCGCCCGACCACCGTCACCGAGGTCTTGTAGCCCTGAGCCAGGCAGGCCTCATAGGCGGTCTGTGCCACCGTCAGCGCCGCCGTCACCGACAAGGCCTTTTCCGACAGCACTTGCGCCGTTGCGGGCACGGCCAGCGCACCGCCCAAGACGGCCGAAACGACCGCCGAAGCGGTAGCGAACTGCTTGAAATTCATACTGCTCTCCTCGATAAAACACACAGCAAATGTTATATATCTATAATATTGACATTAATTCCATCGAATGAATAGACTGATTCAGAATTCGACTCCGATGGACGCTAAGACATGATCCCCCTGCTCTATAAAGTTCACCGCTGGACCGGCATTGCCCTGGCCGTTTTCATGGTGATCTGGCTGGTGTCGGGGCTGGCGATCATCTATGGCCATCCCCTGCCCACCAGCCGCGCCGAGCAGCTGGCCCATGCCGATCCCTTGCAGACCGAACCCGGCTGGCTGGGATTGCAGCAGGCCTGGAGCCAAGGCGGCAACGGCAGCCCCCTTTTCGAAGGACGCTTGACCCGCATCGGCGGCCAGCCGGTCTGGCTGGTAGAAACCGCCGCCCGCGAACATGCCGCCGTTTCGGCCCTGAATGGCGCCCCCTTGCGCTTCAGCCCGGATCAGGCCGAACAGATCGCCCGGACTTGGACCGGCGCCCCCGACGCCGTGCATTATGTCGAGACCCAGGAGGCCGTCACCAGCCTGCGCAATTACCAGGGCTTCAAGCCCTTTCATCGGGTGGCGGTCAACGGCCTCGCCGGCACCCAACTGCTGATCTCGGCCCGCACCGGCGAGGTGCTGGAAGCCAGCAACCGCTTCGAGCGCGGCCTGTTTCTGGTGGGCAACTGGATCCATCTGTTCCGCCCGCTGGATGCCGTCGGCGCCGGCGATTACCGCCGCGTTGTCCTAACCTGGGTCGGAGCCACAGCATTGATCGCCAGCACCACCGGACTGGTCATCGGCTGGCTGCGCTGGCGTCCCCGCTGGGGCAACAAACCGCCCTATCCCCAGGGCCGCACCCAGCCTTACCGGGAGAAATGGCTGCGCTGGCATTTCTGGAGCGGCTTGACCGCCGGTCTGTTGTCCATCGGCTGGACCTTGAGCGGCTATCTGGCCAACAACCCCTTTCAGCTGTTCTCGCAAGCCGCCCCCAGCCCCGCCGAGGTCAGCCGCTATGTCGGCACGGCTTCGGCTCCCGCCCTGACGGAATGGAGCCCCACCGCCACCGCCTCGGGCGTGGTCGAGCTGGTCTGGCGACGCCTGGGGGATCAGGCCGTGCTGACCGCCCTGCGGGCCGATGGTCAGCGCCAAGAACTGATCGGCCAAAGCTTCAGCCTCAACAGCCTGACCGCCGCCGCCCAGCGGCTGGCCGACAAGACGCCGCTGGCTGGTGTCACCGCGCTAAACAACTATGACAGCTATTACTACCCCAACAGCCATCAGAGCCGGGCCGACAAGCCCTTGCCGGTGCTACGCGCCGATCTGGCCGATGCCGCCAATACCAGCCTCTATCTCAATCCCCAGGATGGCAGCCTGCTGCTGAAGCTGGACGATAGCCGCCGCCGTTACCGCTGGCTGTTCTCGGCTCTGCATTTCTGGGATTTCGGCTGGCTGTCCGCCCGCCCCCTGTGGGACGGCTGGATGCTGGGCTGGATCGGCATCGCCCTGCTGCTGTCGGTCAGCTCGGTGGTGATCGGCTGGCGCCGCCTGAAGCGCAGCCTGCGCTTTCCCGCTCCGCAACTGGAGCCCGTGCCGGACAGTCCCGGCGCGGCGGAATGAGTTTTCCCAAGCAAACCTGAAAAGAGAGGAGCAACCCTTATATGTCTTTCCAACCTTCGACCGCCCGTCGTCTCGCCGCTGCCGGCATCGCCCTGGGTCTTTGCGTCGGCGCCGCCGTTTCGGCCTTCGCCCAGACCGGCCCCTCGCCGGCCCGCCAGGCCATCGACGCCCGCAAGGCGGTGTTCTCGCTGATCGGCTATAACTGCCGCGCCCTGGCCGATGTGGTGAAGGGCAACGCCGCCTTCGACGCCGCCGAGGTGTCCAAGCAGGCCAGCCGCATCGCCACCCTGGCCGATTATGCTCCCGACTATTTCCCCGACGCCTCCAACAGCGGCGAGCCCGACACCAAGGCCAAGGCCGACATCTGGAGCAACAAGGCCGACTTCGCCAAGAAGGCCAAGGACTTCCAGGACCATGCCAAGGCCTTCGCCCAGGTGGCCGCCACCGAGAAGAGCAATAGCGACGCCTTCAAGGCGGCTTTCGGCACCCTGGCCCAGGATTGCAAGGGCTGCCACGAAAGCTATAAGGCCAAGTAATCACATCACCAAGGGGATGGCCGGTCACCGCCGGTCATCCCTTTTCTTTTGCGCAAGGATATCCGCCATGACTGACAGCCCCCGCCCTTCCCTGGTTTGGGATCTGCCGGTTCGTCTGTTTCACTGGACCCTGGTCGCCGCCGTGCTGACCGCCTTCGTCACCGACAAGCTGGGAGTCGCCTATTTCCGCTACCATCTGTGGGCGGGCTATCTGGTGATCCTGCTGGTCTTCTTCCGCCTGGGCTGGGGCCTGCTGGGAAGCCGCCATGCCCGCTTCGGAAATTTCCTGCGCGGCCCCAAAGCCATCCTGGCCTATGTCCGGCAACTGCTGTCGGGACAGCATGTCGCCAGCGTCGGCCATAATCCGCTGGGAGCCCTGATGGTGGTGGCCCTGCTGCTAGGACTGGCGGCTCAGGCCGGGCTGGGACTGTTCGGCGATGACGATATCTTCAATACCGGGCCGCTGAACGGCTATGTGCTGAAGGACACCGCCCTGCTGCTGACCTCGATCCACCGCAAGCTGTTCTATGGCCTGCTCGGCGCGGTGCTGCTGCATGTGGGAGCTGTCGCCGCCCATTGGCTGCTGTTCCGCGAGAATCTGCTGATCCCGATGATCACCGGGCGCAAGTGGCTGGCCCATGAGCCGGACCAGCGCCCCGCCCGCCTGTGGCTGGCCGCAGTACTGCTGGCCATCGGTGCGGCGCTGCTGACATGGCTGGTGACATCGGCGCCGCTGGCGGGCGGCGCCGACTTCTGATCAGGGATGGGACAGGCGGCGCACCGCCGCCAAAGCCGCCTCGACATTGGCGCTGGGGGACACCCCGTCGATCACCGCCGCGATCCGTCCGTCGCGTCCCACCACATAGCTGGTGCGGGACGTGACATCATGGCCGATCTCCTGGCCGCGGCTGTCCAGCTGCCCCGGCTTGAGCGAACGGATCGGCAGATCATAGGCGCGGGCCACGGAGCCTTGGGGATCGGACGCCACCGGCACCCGACCGGCGCAATATTGCGGATCGGCCGAGAAGGCGTTCAGCCGCTCGATGCCGTCCAGCGACACCCCCACCACCGAAGCTCCGGCAGCCGAGAACTCTGCCGCCCGCTCCGAGAATTCATGGGCCTGGATATTGCAGCCCTGGGTGAAGGCCGAGGGATAGAAATAGACCACCACCGGCCCGGCCTTCAGGGCCTGGCTGAGGGTGAAGGAAAAGGGAAAGCCATCCCGCGAGGCCTGCAAGGTGAAATCGGGCGCAGACTGCCCTTCCACCAGGGCCGCCTGCGCAGGAAGTGCGGCCATCCCCAGGCCTGTCGCCAGGATCCCAGCCACTAGGATCATTGAACGCCAGCGCATCTTAATGCTTCGCCGGCTTATAGGCGTCATGGCAGGAGCGGCAGGTATGCGCCGCCTCGCGGGCGGCATTGGCGGCGCCCTCGAAATCCTTGGCCTCGACCGCACGCATGGCGTCAGAGACATGGACGCTGCCCGCCTGAGCGATCTTCACCGCCTCCGGGGCGACGCCCTTTTTGGCGAAATAATCCTCGGCATATTTGAAGCCTTCCAGCAGCACCTGGGCGTCCTCGGCGACCCGCGCCGGGTTCTTGCCGTTGATGTCGGGCTCTAGGACCTTGATGCTGCGATCCAAATCGCGCATCAGATCGTCGTCGTAATCGCTGAAATCCATCTCGACCGCTCCGGCCAGTGCCGCCGTTAGGGACATGGTGAGCGAGGTCGCCAATATCATCACCTTCCAACGCATCAGGGATCGTTCCTCCGAAAAGAAAACGGCCTTCGGTGGATCAACACCGAAGGCCGAGGGTCATTAGGTCACCAGTTCGCGGACCACGTCGCCGAACACCACCGTCGGACGTTCCGAGCGGCCGTCATGCAGGAAGGTGACCTTCAGGTGATCCAGGCCCAGCTGGTTCAGGATGGTGGCGTGCAGGTCATAGGTATCGACCTTCTTGCCCACCGCCTGCAGACCGATCTCGTCGGTGGCCCCGAAGGTCGAACCAGCCTTGACGCCGCCGCCCGCCATCCACTGGGTATAGCCCCAGGGATTGTGGTCGCGACCATCGCCGGATTCGCCATAAGAGGTGCGCCCGAACTCCGAGGTCCAGACCACCACCGTCTGATCCAAGAGACCCCGCTGTTGCAGGTCTCCCAGCAGGGCGGCAATGGGCTTGTCCACCTGACGGGCATTGCGGGAATGGTTCTCTTCCAGGCTGGCATGGGCGTCCCAATTGACGTTGCCGCTGCCGCTGGTCGACGGAACCGGCCCCGATACCACATGCACGAAGCGAACACCGCGTTCAATCAGACGGCGGGCCCGCAGCATATTGGTGCCGTAACCACGGGTGGCTTCGTCCGTGATGCCATAGGCCTCCAGGGTCGAGGGATTTTCCTTGCTGATATCCACCGCCTCGGGGGCCGAGGTTTCCATGCGATAGGCCAGATCATAGGAACGGATACGGGCCTGCAACTCGCTATCCTCGGGACGATGGGCGGCCTGATGCTGGTTCAGCTTCTTCAGCAGATCAAAGGCGGCCCGCTGTTCCTCGGCGCTGGTGCTGCGGTCGCGGTCCAGATGCAGGATCGGCGAATCTCCGGGGCGGAAGGTGGTGCCCTGATAGACCGCCGGCAGGAAGCCCGAGCTCCAGTTCACCGAACCCGCCGCCGGTTCCTTATTGTCGTTATAGAGCACGACATAGGTGGGCAGGTCGGGGTTCTGCGAGCCCAGCGCGAAGGCGACCCAGGCCCCCAGAGACGGGCGGCCGGGATTCACATCGCCGGTATTCAGCTTCAGGATCGAGATATCGTGGGTCGCGCCCACGGTGACGCTCGATTTGATGAAGGCGATCTTGTCAGCATGCTGAGACAGGTTGGGCAGCAGGTCCGAGAACCAGGCGCCGCTTTCGCCATATTGCTTCCAGCTCCGCTGGGGCGAGACGAACAGCTTGCCGACGCCACCCTGGGTGCTGGTCTTCAGCCCCTGCAAGAACGAGGGCGGGATATCCTGCCCAGCCAGACGGACCAGTTCGGGCTTGTAGTCATAAAGATCCAAAGTGCTGGGCGCGCCATCCATATGCAGCCAGATCACCGCCTTGGCCTTGGCGGGAAAATGCGGCTGCTTGGGCGCCAAAGGATCGGCGGCTTCGGCGGCCTGGACGGCCGGAAAATAGCCCATTCCGGGCACTAGGCTGCTCATGGCCAGCCCACCAAAGCCCAAACCGGCCTTGCCCAGGAAGCTGCGTCGAGAGGTGTTGTGCATGATGCGGTTCCTCAAATCAAATCGGTGTCTAGAAGCGATAGACGAATTCGTTGGTGTTGAGCGCCGTATGGACCAAATCGACGAAGGCGGCGGCGCGGATGGGGTTCTTGACCGAGACATCCTTGGGCACCGTCAGCTCATAGCTGCCGTTGACCGCCTTTTTGTCGCGGATCAGCCGTTCCTGATCGTCCAGGAAGGCCAGCAAAGCCTTCTTTTCCTGGGCATCGGGATTGCGCCCGAACAGGATCTGGAACAGACGGTCCAGCTCGGCGCTTTCGCTGCTGCCGGCTTCACGGATCACCCGGCCCGCCAGCGACTGCGACCAGCCGCGCACCAGATCGCTGTTGAACAGGCTCAGGGCCTGCAACGGGCTGGTGGTGACATCGCGCTTGGAATGAACCAACTGCGGATTGGCACCGTTGAAGACATCCAGCAACGGATAGGGCACCGACCGGCGGGTAAAGATGTAAAGGCTGCGGCGGTCATGGTCCTCGGGGTTCTTCGAGGTCACCCACAAAGGATTGCCGTCGAACACCGAATCGCCGGGGGCCAGGCTGCCGGGGATCGGCGGGAAGACCGACGGTCCGCCCAACTTATCCACCAGACGCCCCGAAGCCAGCAGGATGGAGTCGCGGATTTCCTCGGCCTCCAGGCGCTTGCGGGGGAACTGGGCCAGCAGCTTATTGTCAGCGTCCAGCTTGGCCACCTCGGGCCGCTCGTTGGAAGACTGGCGATAGGTCGCCGACAGCAGGATCTGGCGTTGCAGCTGCTTGGTGCTCCAGCCGCTCTTGACGAAATTATCGGCCAGATAGTCCAGCAGCTCCGGATGGGTCGGCTTGGTTCCGGCCTTGCCGAAATCGCTGACAGTCTCGACGATGCCGCGGCCAAAATATTGCGCCCAGATGCGGTTGACATAGACACGGGCGGTCAGCGGATTGGTCGGGCTGGCGATCCAGTTGGCCAAGGCGGTGCGCCGTCCCGACGAGGTGGCGGTCGGCTTGATGTCCGGCGCCTCCGAGGTGATCACCGCCGGGAAGGCAGGCTGCACCTCGTCCAACGGACGCTCGTGAATGCCTGAGAAGCGGATATGGGTGGGCGGCGCATCGGCATGGCCCAGTTCGGTCACGGCGGTGATATAGATCGACCCGCCCGAGGGACGCAGACCAATCAGCTTGCGCAGGTCGGCATCCAGCTTCTGATACTGCGCCCATTTCTCGGCGCTGCCGGGATCATATTCCGGCCGCCCCTTTTCCGAGGACATGCGCAGATAGTTGGACAGATCGCGGTCGGTGGTGACGATGTCGTAGCGGTGATTGACCCAGCGATCCAGCGCCGTCCATTGCTCCTTGGGCTTGAACAGCGAATCGCGGGTATCGGTCAGATTCCGCTCCTTGTGATATTTCACCGCCGCCTCGCGCACCGAGTCCAAGATCACCTTCTGGCGGTCGCGGATATCCTTGGTGGCTTCGAGATAGTGCTTCAGCTCGTCCTCGTACTTGGCCTCCAGCGCCCCGCGCGGGGCCGGGATCTTGTTGTCGATGCTGGTGTTGGCGAAGAAGGACTGCAGCGAGAAATAATCCTTCTGCGAGATCTTATCGAACTTGTGATTGTGGCAACGGGCGCAACCCACCGTCTGCCCCAGCAAGGCCTGACCGACCGTATCGGTCATGTCGGTCTCGATCTGGTATTTCCGCTGGATCATGTCGCGGGAATTCAGATTGTCGGGATAGGAGGCCAGGAAATAGGTGGCGATCAGAGCCTCGGGTTTGTCGGGCGCGATCTCATCACCGGCCAACTGTTCCTTGAGGAACTGGTCATAGGGCTTATCGTCGTTATAGGCGGCCACCACATAATCGCGGTAGCGGAAGGCATTGGCGCGGGTCTGGTCGCCCTGGAAGCCTTCGGAATCGGAATAGCGCACCAGATCGAGCCAGCGACGGGCCTGACGTTCGCCGTAATGGGGCGAGGCCAGCAGGCGGTCCACCAGCTTTTCATAGGCGTTGGGGGATTTGTCCTCGACGAAGGCCTTGACCTCCTCGGGCGAGGGAATCAGACCCCAGGCATCCAGGGTGGCGCGGCGGATGAAGGTGACGCGGTCGGTTTCCGCCGAGGGCTTCAGGCCCTTTTCCTCGATCTTGGCCAGCACGAAGGCGTCGACGGGCTGACGGACCCAGCCCTGCTGCTTGACCTGCGGCGGATATTGCTCCTGCACCGGCTGATAGGCCCAATGCTTGGAGGCGGCCCCAGCCACCGGAGCGGCGGGCTTCTGCCAATCCTCCTTGCCGCCGTCCTTGCCGCCATTCTGGTCCGCCGCCAAAGCCAGACCGCTGGTCAGACCGATCATCAAGGCCACGATGGCCGTCTTGGTAATTCCCCTCATACACACTACCCCAATGACTGAATGAGCCCGGCACGGCCCCAAGAGCCGCCGGCGGACGGACCACCGCCCCCGTTGCGACAATTGTTATTCCATTAAATTGGTAGAGTCTATAGACTAATATATACAAATTATTTTGTAATTCATGGAGAGCGCCGATGCCGACCCGTCTCGCCCCTGCCCTGGCCGCCTTGGGCCTCTGGCTTGCCAGCCCCGCCGCCCTGACCGCCGAGGAAGCGCCGCAAGCCCCCGTCAAGAGTTCCGAATATCGCTATCAGACCCCCAAGCTGCATCGCGCCGAGATCGACGCCCTACTGGCGAAACCGGGCAGCCTGTTGGTGATCGATGTCCGTCGTCCCGACGAGATTTCCGCCATCGGCGGCTTTCCAGTCTATCTGAACCTTCAGCCCAGCGGCTTGGAGGCGGCCCTGCCCTATCTTCCCAAGGATCGCGCCATCGTGACCGTCTCGAATCATGCTGCTCGTGCCGGGACCGTGGGCGATCAGCTGGCCGCCAAGGGCTTCAAGGTGGTGGGGGCTATCGGGGCGCAGAATTATGAGGAAGAGGGCGGAAGCCTGTTCCGCGTCGCGCCTCCTCCTCCCAAGTCTCCTTAGAGCCCAGACAGATAGGTGGCCAGGTCGTCGATCTCGGCATCGCTGAGAGGATGGGCGGCTTCGGCCATCATTCCTTGCGGACTGTTGGCGCGGGCACCGCTGCGCCAATTGCGCAATTGCTCCCGCAGATAGGTGCGATGCTGCCCGGCCAGGTTGGGAACCACGGCTCCGGCCAGCTGCGCCCTTCCCTTGGCGTCATCGCCATGGCAGGTGGCGCAAGGGGCGATTCCCCGCCCCGCATCACCGGCCAGGAATAGCCTGCGGCCCTCTGGGGCCTCGCCGGGATTGGGCTCGCGGTCCCGCGACTGCGCCCCGAAAAAGGCGGCGATGTCATCGACCTTGGCCTCGTCCAGCCCCCGGGCCATGTCGGTCATGATGGGATGTGCGCGGTTGCCGGATTTGAAGTCGCGGATCTGCTTGGCGATATAGGCGGGAAACTGCCCCGACAGCTTGGCCGTATTGTCCGAAACGCTGTTGCCATCCTCGCCATGGCATTCCTGGCAAACCTCTCCGGCCAAATGCCGACCGCCCAACTGGGCATCGGCGGCCCAGCCCAGCTCGGGCCCAATCAGCCCCGACCCAATCAGGCCCGGCCCCATGAGGCCGAGAACCATAACCCAAGCCAGCTTTCCCTGATGCAGCCCCACGGAGCGCCTCCATAAAAATTAATTCCATGGACTATATGCATATCTTCTAACCGGCGCCAGCCTTGGCGTTGACGGAATCCCTCATGCATGTCGATTAATTTTATCGATTTTATGTACTACTGACGCTAAGCTGCATATTGCATCTTAAGTACGTTTTTAATGCGTGAATTGTCCCGTCGCCGCCGAGCCTGTCACGCCCTTAAGACGCCGCATCACCTGTTTCATCTCCACGCAACAAGCGAGGGTCTCCATGAAGGTCCGAACAATCTTAAAGAGTGTGACATTGGCATTCCTGATGACATCCAGCATGGGAGGCGCCCTTCAGGCCCAAACCCAGCCGGCCTATCAGGGCGTCGTCGGCCGAACTCTTGCCGAGTCGAAGGAATGGTGGCCGGCTCCGGTGCAGGCTCCTGCCGGCGCTCCCAATGTGATCTGGATTTTGCTGGATGACGTGGGCTATGGCGCCGCCAGCACCTTTGGCGGGCAGATCGAGACCCCCACGCTGGATAGCCTGGCCAACAATGGTCTGCGCTACACCAACTTCCACACCACCGCGATTTGCGCTCCGACCCGCTCGGCGCTGCTGACCGGCCGCAACAGCGCCTCGGTGCATGTCTCGGGCTTCAGCCATACCGTGCTGTCCGCCGGCTTCCCCGGCTGGGACGGCCGCCTTCCCGCCACCGCCGGAACCGTCGCCGAGATCCTGCGCGACAACGGCTACAACACCTTCGCCGTCGGCAAATATGGCGTGACCCCCGATGAAGAGGCCACCGACGCCGGTCCGTTCGACCATTGGCCGACCGGCAAGGGCTTCGACCACTTCTTTGGCTTCCTGGGCTCGCAGACCGATCAATACAAGCCGGATCTGGTCGAGGATCAGGCCCATGTCCGCCCCGACGGCCGCCATCTGAGCGCTCAGATCACCGACAAGGCGCTGTTCTATATCGATCGCCAGAAGAAGGTGGCCCCCAACAAGCCGTTCTTCCTCTATTACGCCCCCGGCGCCACCCATGCCCCGCATCAGGTGGATAAGTTCTGGAGCGACCAGTACAAGGGCAAGTTCGACGCGGGCTGGGACGCCTATCGCGAAGAGGTCTTCAAGCGCCAGAAGAAGCTGGGCGTGATTCCCGCCAATGCCCAATTGCCGGATCGCAACCCCAATATCAAGCCGTGGAACTCTCTGTCGGCGGATGAAAAGAAGCTCTATGCCCGCTTCATGGAGGTCTATGCCGGCTATCTGGCCTATACCGACTATGAAATCAGCCGCCTGATCAACCATCTCAAGGAGACCGGCGCTTACGACAATACGCTGATCTTCATCTCGGTGGGCGATAACGGCGCCAGCAAGGAAGGAACGCTGAACGGCAATATCGACCGTTCCCTGGTCGCCGCCCCCTTGCCCGAGCGTGACAATATCGAGCGCAACCTGTCCAAGATCGGTGAAATCGGCACCGCGGACGCCAAGGAAGGCAACTATCCGCTGGGCTGGGCCCAGGCTGCCGACACGCCCTTCAAGCAGTGGAAGGAAGACGCCAATGCCGAAGGCGGCACCCACAATCCGCTGATCGTGTCCTGGCCCAAGGGCATCAAGGAAAAGGGCGGCCTTCGCCCGCAATATAGCCATGTCATCGATCTGCTGCCGACCACCCTGGATCTGATCGGCCTTAAGGCCCCCGAAGAAATCCGCGGCATCAAGCAGCAGCCCATCGAAGGCATCTCGTTCGCCGACTCCATCGACAACGCGGCGGCGCCTTGGCATCACACCGAGCAGTATTATTATATCTTCGGCTCGCGTGCGATCTACAAGGACGGCTGGAAAGCCGGTCTGGCCTTCCCCAGCGGCTTCATCACCGGCAACTTCAGCAATCATGAAGTCTTCGACGAGAATGCCTGGGAGCTCTACAACCTGAACGACGACCCGACCGAACGCGTCAATCTGGCCAAGAAATATCCGGAAAAGCTTGCCGAACTGAAGGCCGAGTTTGAAGCCCAGGCCAAGGCCCACAACCTCTATCCCCTGATCACCTGGGACGATGTGTTCAACGGGCGCATCCACGCCGTCAAGGGACAGAAGTCGTTCTCGGAAGCGGTCAAGGACATCACCAAGCAGGGCGAGACCCCGTAACATCGGGTATGCCAACAAGGCGGAAAACGCCTCCCTGGCTCTTGAGGCTGTTCAGGCTTCTGGCCCCATCATGCAGGCTGCCATCCATGATACCGCCGTGGGTGGCAAGGCGGATGCTGGTGCCGCTGGCCGTCTGATCCTGCAGTGGGCTGAAGATGGGGGCCTCTCCCGCCTGCAGTTCATTCAACGCCCCATGCATTGACCCGCTCTGTTCCCAAGCGCCAAGTCCCTGCCGGTCCTTCGGTGGGGGCTTTCGTGTTTCTGGACTCAGTGAAGCCTGTTGCAGCCCCGTGAGTCACCAACCACTAGGGAAAGCCCTTCGAGTCTCCAACCCCCTTCAAATCGACTCCCAGGCCCATGGGCAATTGGGTTGCACCTCTACATGAAAGGGGCCGACCTCCCCTGATCATGGTGGTTCCTGTTCGTCCGTTGGGATGGGGTGGCGTGGGTCCGGTGACCTCCTGCGCCACCCCCAAGGGACAGGCCCACAACCTGCTATAAATTTTCCTTTTGTATCAACAGGTTGGAAATAGGTTGCACCTCTACAGGAAGGCTGAGTGATCAGATACCAATGCTGTATCTCATGATCACCACCTTGGTTCTGATCATGCTGTTCTGATGTGATCCTTTGGCTTCGGCCAGGATACCACCTTGGTCTGACCTGGGTGTCTGCTGTGGGGTACGTACCCCGTACCACCTCCCCCAACCCATCCCATGCTGAACCGATGGCATGTCCTCTGCTGGACAGGGTGAACCCCTGTGGCTCCAGAGGCTGACCATCGCCTTCCCCATGCCTTCGTCTGTGACCATCGGTCTTCCTACCTAGTAGGGATGGCTGGTGGTATTTCGCCATTCAAGTAGGAACCATCATGTCTGCCATCAACCGCCACCCTCTCACCATCAATGACACAGGGGACTATCCCCGTGTCCTCCTTGTCCCGCTGTCCCGTGGCAAGGGGTATGCCCAGATCAATGAGGAAGACCTCGCCCGGCTCCACAGCAATGGCTATGTCGGTAAGTGGTTCCTCAACGCCAATGCCAGCGGGAATGCGTACGTCCGTCTGTACTATGGCGACAACAACAAGAACGTCGCCACCCTGATCATGGACCCGCCCCCTGGTTATGTCGTCCGATACCGGAACAACGACCGCAAGGACCTCCGCCGCTGCAACCTGATCCTTCAGTCCCGCAACGCCCTGAAGGCTGAGAACCTGGGGAAGGCCCATGGTTGATCCGGGTTACGATATTGTCCAGGCCAGGGTGAACGAGGCTGACCTCCTCGACCTCAAGGCCAGGGGCATCACCGGCCCCTGGTATGTGAACACCAAGGGCATGGTCTGCGCTCGGCTTCCCAACGGAATGCCCCTGCCTGTCGTTATCCTGATCGTGCAGAACCCCAAAGGGAGCCGGGTTGTCTTCAGAGACGGTGATCCCCTGAACCTGACACGGGCAAATCTGAAGACGGTCCATGGTCCAGCGCCTGCCCATCGCCAATGACGCTGAGACCATCCTGGTAGACGACATCACCTTTCCCACCTTGTCCCTGGTCCGCTGGTATCGGGACAGGTCTGGGAATGGGAGGCCTTACGCCATCATCCCCAAGGAGGATCGGCCTGCCCATGGTGGCTCCTGGTGCCTCTATCTCTGTCGTCTGCTGACCAGGGCACAGCCCAAGGTCCACATGGTCCAGCACATCAACGGCAATGTTCTCGACTGCCGCCTCTCCAACCTTCGCCTTCTGTCTGCCAATAGCCCTGACAGGCGGTTGGCTGGACACCCCATGACCCCTGAGCGTCTGCCCAAGCTGCCAAGCCTGGACCTGCTGACCAAGGGGTGAACCACCACCACACCCAACGGAACCACTTCTATGACCGAGATCATCCTTAACGATGGGGGCACTTCGTTTGCCCCTGAACAATCCGTCACCAGCTATCAGGTGAACCCCGCCCCGCCGCCCGTCACCTCGGGAGCGATCACCCAGGGCCGCACTGCCTCGGGTGCCCCGATCACCAGCGGCGGCCTGAATGCCAACTCCATCATCAACATCGGCGGGACCGAGACCACGGTGAAGGCAGCCATGGCTGCCGGATACGTCCAGCAGAACCCGGATGGGAGCTTCGCCATAGTCTCCCAGCAGGCCCGCGCCCAGGTCCAGCAGCAGCGCCAGCAGGAGAAAGCCCAGGCCGAGGCTGAAGCCTTGGGGCTGGATGGTTCGGATGAGGCTCTGCCCCAGTCCGCCGAAGCCACCATCTCCACCTTTGCCAACCGTGTCAGCCCCAGCACTGCCGTTGGTGCCGTCCTGGACATCGCCAATGGGCAGCCTGTCCGGGATAGCCACATCTCCCATGCTGCCTCCCAGATGGGTGTCGAGCCGTCCCAGGTTCAGGCCATGGTGGATCAGGTTCGGGGTGCCTTCGAGACCCAGGCCCGCAATGTCGTTGGCCGGTCTGGCGTCGATGCCGATGAGGTCTTCTCTTGGGCTTACCAGAACAAGCCCGAGATGATGCGTCAGGCCATCCATGATCAGGCCATCAAGCGGACCACCTCGGGTTACCAGAAGCTCGCCCAGGTGTACCTGGAGAACCTGGACGCCATCAATCCTGATGCCCTGCTGGGTGCCCAGCTTGGTGACGGCCTGGAGATCAAGAAGGGAGCCAACGGCAAGCTGGTCCTCAAGACCCCCATGGGCGAGGTGGAATACCGATCCGCCCTCAAGTCCGGTCTGATCAAGATCAGCAAGGCCCGACGCTGATGGCTGAATACGTCACCAACGGCAACCTCCGCTCCCAGGTACTCGACCCTGATGAACCCTTCGAGGGCTTCAAGAAGAAGACATGGGTTCCCCCTGCCGAGTGGGGGCCGGGTGTCGTCTGGGGTGAGGGTGTCTATCGAGGCCCCAACCCTGTGGGCCTGGGTGTCCCTTACGAGACCCTGTACTTCCAGAAGACGGACTGCTTTGCCCGTCGCCTGATCCGTCCGGTTCACGGCTACGACACCGTCCCATCCCTGAGCTTCAACGACGATGACCTGTGCCCTGTGCAGGTCGCCCCTTACTGAGGATCAACCACATGAACACCGCTATCGAAACCGTCACCATCACCTGTCCCGGTGGTGGCTCCATCGTCCTGACCAAGCATTCCGATCAGGATGTGTCCTTCGTGGACTCCAAGGGCATCCGATATGGAAGCCCGTCTGAAGCCATGATCAAGCTGTTCGCCACCATCAAGGCCAACGGCTCCGGTGCTGCCCCGGTTATGAGCCGAGTGGATCACTGATCCAAGGCGCATGACCAGGGAAAGCCCCATGCTGACCCGTGACCCAACCCGACAACCCTTGCGAGGGGACGGTAAGGATAATCTCGGGGAGGCATGGGGCATATCAAAAAACCCCTCTGGCCTTCGGGCTGGAGGGGTGTTTTTTTCGAGCCTGAACGTTGGTGGAAAACGTTGGTGGAAGTCCTCAGGCCACACCTCGTAACGCATTGAAATCACTTGGATTTCTGACACTCATAGAGAGTGGCGTCCCCAAGGGGATTCGAACCCCTGTTACCGGCGTGAGAGGCCAGTGTCCTAGGCCTCTAGACGATGGGGACGTAGAAGCGCGAGGCCGTTGATATAGCTTCGGAGCGGGGGGATTGCAACGGTTATTTTGCCAAATCAGCGGGCGAAGGCGGCGTCTTCGATGAAAAGCTGGACTTGGGCATTGCCCTGCCAATTATCGATCTTCAAGCTGCCGGCCAGATGCATGGGCGTGCCGTCATTGGCCAGCAGGGCGTGGCCCAGTTCCGAGTCGGCGGCACGGAAGGCGATGGCTTTCAGGCGACCGCCATTGCGGCCCGCCAACTGGCAGCTGACATGGCCCGAACCGACCACACGGGGAGCCACCACGCGGGCATTCATGATGGCGAAACGAGGTTCGGGATTGCCCGAGCCGAAGGGGCCGACCTGGCGCAAGGTCTCGACCAGATCGAGGGTCGCGCCCGAAGCATCCAGAGCGCCATCCAGCTCCAGCACCGGCATCAGGGGCGATCCCAGCTGCGAGGCCAGCCGCTCGGCCAGGAAGCTGCGGAACTCGTCCAGGCGCGATCGCGCCACGGTGAAGCCCGCCGCCATGGCATGACCGCCGCCCTTGATCAGAAGGCCGCTTTGCCGCGCCGCAATGATGGCCGAGCCCAGATCCAGGCCCAGCACCGACCGGCCTGAGCCCTTGCCCTCGTCGCCTTCAAAGGCAATCACGCAGGTGGGGCGGCTGTACCGTTCTTTCAGGCGGCCGGCGATGATGCCGATGACGCCGGGATGCCAGTTGTCGCCCGCCGCCACGATCAGCGGCAGACCGTCATCGGGGCGCCCCTCCACCTGCTCGATGGCTTCGAGCAGCATAGCGGCCTCGATCTCCTGGCGGTCCTTGTTATAGCTGTCCAGCGCCTGGGCTAAACGCTGCGCCTCGGCGGGATCGTCGCAGGTCAACAGCCGCACGCCCAAATCCGCCTGCCCCACGCGGCCACCGGCATTGACCCGGGGGCCCATGACATAGCCCAGATGATAGGCTTCGGGCTTTTCCTTGACGCCGCCCACATCGGCCAGCGCCGCCAGCCCGGCATTGGCCCGCCGGGCCATCACCTTGAGGCCCTGCGTCACCAAGGCGCGGTTGACGCCCAGCAGCGGCACCACGTCGCAGACGGTGCCCAGAGCGACGATGTCCAGCCATTGCATCAGGTCGGGCGCCCGGCGCCCCTGATACCAGCCTGAGTCCCGCAGCTCCTTATTCACCGCCACCGCCAGCAGGAAGGCCACGCCCACCGCCGCCATATGGCCATGCTGGCTGTCCTCGTCCATGCGATTGGGATTGACCACGGCGAAGGCGCGGGGCAGTTCGGCCTCGGCTTCGTGGTGATCCACCACCACCACATCCAGCCCTGCCTCGGCCACCGCGCTCAGCGGATCAAAGGCGGTGGTGCCGCAGTCCACCGTCACCACCACGCCGGCTCCGGCATCCCTCAGCTTCAGCAGGGCGGGCGCATTGGGGCCATAGCCCTCGGTCATGCGGTCGGGAATATGCACCTTGACCGCCGCCCCGGCCGCCTCGAAGAAGCGGGCCAGCAGCGCCGACGAGGTCGCGCCATCCACATCGTAATCGCCGAAGATGCCGATCATCTCGCCACCGCGCACGGCGTCGGCCAGACGCTTGGCGGCCACATCCATGCTGTTCAGATGGAAGGGATCAGGCAGCAGGTCTTTCAAAGTGGGATTGAGGAAGCTTTCGCACTCCTCCAGCCCGATATGCCGGGCCGACAGCACCCGCCCCACCACTTCGGGCAGGCCGAGCCGCTGGGAAATCGCCAGAGCCGTCCTCTCGTCGCAGGGGGCCGACAGCCAGCGCCGCCCCCCTAGGGAACAATCCACGCCGAGAAAGGGCTCTGTATCCGTCATTCTTCCCGCAGGCCAAGATTGTCCAAGCAGCATTTGCGCTTGGAATTATGCAGCGCCTCGACATAACGGACGGTGCCGGTATGGGAGCGCATCACCATGGAATGGCTGACCGCGCCGCCCAGATAACGGCGGACGCCGCGCAGCAGCGGGCCATCGGTGACGCCGGTAGCGGCGAACATCACTTCGCCCCGAGCCATGTCCTCGATGCTGTATTTCTTCTTGAACTCGGTGATGCCCAGGGCGCGGGCCTTGGCCTTGTCATCTTCCGAGCGCAGGATCAGACGGCCTTGCATCTGGCCGCCGATGCAGCGCAGAGCCGCCGCCGCCAGAACGCCCTCGGGCGCACTGCCGGTGCCGATGTAAAGATCGACGCCGCTTTGCGGATGCGCCGCCGCCACCACGCCCGAGACGTCGCCGTCGCCGATCAGCATGATGCGGGCTCCGGTCTCGCGGACCTTGGCCATCAGTTCTTCATGGCGCGGGCGGTCCAGCATGCAGACCATCAGGTCCGAAACCACCACACCCTTGGCCTTGGCCAGATTGGCCAGGTTCTCGGCCACCGGAGCGTCGAGATCGACCACGCCTTCCGGCAGGCCCGGCCCCACGGCGATCTTGTCCATATAGACCGAGGGAACCTTCAGGAAGCCCCCCTTCTCGGCCATGGCCAGCACCGAGATGACGTTATGGCCGCCCTTGGCGCAGATGGTGGTGCCTTCGATGGCATCCAGGGCGATATCGGTGTCGGGACCATCCGAAGCACCCAGACGTTCGCCGTTATAAAGCTGCGGATAGTCTTCCTGTTCGCCCTCGCCCAGTACGACCTGGCCCGAGATGTAAAGTCCGTCCAGCGCCGCATGCATGGCGGCGACGGCGGCCTTTTCCAGTTCGCGTTCATCGCCGCAGCCGACCAGCCGCGAGGCAGCCAGGGCGGTCGCCTCGGTGACGCGCACCGCCTCGAGGGCAAGATTGCGATCCATGGAGGCGTTGGCGGGTTCGGGAAAGCTCATCTTGGACCGACTCAGAAGGTTTCGATACGGATCAGGCGGGGCGTCTCGACAACCGTGTCCAGCGCCTCGATGCGGGCCATGGCGCGGGACATGGCGTCCTCGCGGGTGTCATGCACGGTCATCACCAGCGGCACTGCCTCGCCGGGGGCGCGGGCGCGCTGGATCACCGAATCCATCGACACCTCTTCATCGCGCAGGGCGGCGGCGATGTCGGCGAAGACGCCGGGACGATCGACCACCATCAGGCGGATGAAATAGGCGCCGCGATGCTGCTCCATGGGCGACAGCTGCAGGGGCTTCAGCGCCGTGGCGGGAACGCCAAAGGTCGGCGTGCGGCGGCCGGCGGCGATATCGACGATGTCGGAGGCCACCGCCGATGAGGTCGGACCGGCGCCGGCGCCACGGCCTTCGAACACGGCGCGACCGACATAGTCACCTTCGGCGACCACGGCGTTGAACACGCCGTCGACACGACCGATCGAGGAATTGATCGGCACCATGCAGGGATGCACCCGCTGCTCGACACCATGCTCGGTGCGGCGGGCGATGCCCAGCAGCTTGATGCGATAGCCGAATTCCTGGGCGAACTGGATATCCAGCGCCGAGACGTGACGGATGCCTTCGATATGCAGCTGCTTGAAATCCACCGCCGTGCCAAAGGCCAGGCTGGTCAGGATGGTCAGCTTATGGGCGGCGTCCACACCATCGATATCGAAGCTGGGATCGGCCTCGGCATAGCCCAGCGCCTGCGCCTCGGCCAGCACGTCACCGAAGTCGCGCCCGGTCTCGCGCATGGTGGTCAGGATGTAATTGCAGGTGCCGTTCAGGATGCCATAGACCTGGGAAACGCGGTTGCCCGCCAGACCTTCGCGCAGAGCCTTGATGATGGGAATCCCACCGGCCACCGCCGCCTCGAAGCCCAGGGTCAGGCCCTTGGCCTCGGCAACCTTGGCCAGTTCGGTGCCGTGATGGGCCAGCAGCGCCTTGTTGGCGGTGACCACATGACGGCCATGGGCCAGCGCCGTCTCGACCGCCTGCTTGGCGATACCGTCCGAGCCGCCGATCACCTCGACCAGCACATCGGCATCGGCCTTGGCGGCCATCTCGGCGGCGTTGTCGTACCAGTCCAACCCATCCAGGGCGATACCGCGGTCGCGATTACGGTCCCGCGCCGAAACGGCGGTCACCACCACCGGACGGCCCGAACGGGCCTCGATGATGTCGGCCTGCTCGCGCAGGAGCTTGACGGTCCCAGCGCCGACGGTCCCCAGACCGGCGACAGCAACTTTCAAGGGGGCGACTTTCTGGGGCTTGTTGGCGCTCACGGTTTCACCGCCTGTTTGCGTTCGACGTTCTCGAGCACCTTTTCGTAATTGCCGAGGAACGCCTTGATGTTACGGACCGCCTGACGGGTGCGGTGCTTATTCTCGACCAGGGCGATACGCACATGGGTATCGCCATATTCGCCAAAGCCGATGCCCGGTGCGACGGCCACCTGAGCCTCGCGCAGCAGCAGCTTCGAGAATTCCAGCGAGCCCAGATGGGCGAAGGCCGGAGGAATCGGAGCCCAGGCGAACATGGTCGCGGGCGGGCTGGGCACATCCCAGCCGGCCTGCTGCAGGCCTTCGATCATGACGTCACGGCGCTCTTTATAGAGCTGGCGGATTTCCTCGACACAATCCTGGGGGCCGTTCAGCGCCGCCGAAGCCGCCACCTGGATCGGCGTGAAGGCGCCGTAGTCCAGGTAAGACTTGATGCGCGACAGGGCGTGGATCAGCGTCTTGTTACCGGCCGCGAAGCCGATGCGCCAACCCGGCATGTTGTAGGTCTTGGACATCGAGGTGAACTCGATGGCGACATCCTTGGCGCCGGGAATCTGCAGGATCGAGGGCGGCGGGTTGCCGTCGAAATAGATTTCCGAATAGGCCAGATCCGACAGGATATAGATGCCGTGATAGCGGCAGAAATCCACCACCTGACCATAGAAGTCCAGATCGGCCACCAGGGCGGTGGGGTTGGACGGATAGTTCAGCACCAGCGCCACCGGCTTGGGCACGCTATGCTTGACGGCACGCTCCAGGGCTTCCAGCAGTTCCGGGCCGGGCGTCACCGGCACATAGCGGCAAGAACCGCCGGCGATGATGAAGCCGTAGGGATGAATGGGATAGCTGGGGTTCGGCACCAGCAGCACATCGCCGGGGCTGGTGATGGCCTGGGCCAGATTGGCCAGACCTTCCTTGGAGCCCAGGGTAACGACCACTTCCGATTCCGGGTCCAGATCCACCGAGAAGCGGCGGGCGTAATAAGCCGACAGCGCCTTGCGCAGGCCGGGAATGCCGCGCGACATGGAATAGCGGTGCGCCTTGGGATTGCGCGCACTTTCCACCAGCTTGTCGACGATATGCGGCGGGGTCGGCTGGTCGGGATTGCCCATGCCAAGATCGATGATGTCTTCACCGGCTGCGCGAGCTCGGGCCTTCATCGCATTCACTTCAGCGAAAACGTATGGGGCCAGGCGCTTGATCCGATGAAATTCCGTTTGCATATCCATCAACCTTGTAACCAGCAAAAGCTTTGAAAGAACGCTGGATTCGATTGTCTGCTCAAGCCAGCCGCCACCGTGGCGGCAGGGCTCGCAGGGGGGAATGTTGTATCCCCTCGCGCCTTAATTTTCGACAGTTTTCTCACGCTGTCCGGCAGGGCCGGAAGCGCGAGAAAGCGAAATGGCGGGTTTAGTAATCCAGGACGATATCGGTGGAGTCGGCGGCAGCCGTCTGATAGGCCGTCTCGGCGCCAGCATAGATCTTGCGGGCGGAAACGCCCATGCGGATCAGCTCGGCGGCGACAGCATCGGCCCGCTGGCGAGCCAGCTGAGCATTGGCTTCGCGATTGGCGGTGGGATCGACATCCAGACGCGGGCTGGCGGAATGACCGATGACCCGCAGGCTGCCGCCCTTTTGCTTGAACAGCGAGGCGACTTCCCGCAGCTGGGCGCGACCCGTCGAGGACAGCTCGGCGGTTCCTTCTCCGAAGCTCAGCGACGCCACATCGAACGAAGCCGCGCTCGACCCGTCGACGAAGTCCGACAAAGCACGGGCGCCCGAGGCATTCCGTCCCTTGGCCGGCACATTATAGAGCGGACGGTTCAGCTGCACCGGAGCGGCGGCGCCATTCATGGCGACGGCGGTGCCGGTCTGGCCATAGGCCGCCGAGGCGGCGTAGGGCATCGGCTGGGTATAGGCCGGAGCGGGCGTGCTGACCATGCTGGCGCGATAGTTATAGCTGGGCGGCAGCGGTGCGTTGAACTCGGCCAGACGACGCTTATAGACCTCGTCCACCGACTCGTTGGCCTGAGCCGCCGGGGCGCGCATGGTGGGCAGCGACGAAGACGGAGCCGGGGCCGGAGTGGCGGCATAATGCGGCGCCGGGGTCGCGGCCTGCATGACCGGCAGGTTCGCAGGCGGCGGCGCGGCTTCGGTGGTGACCACCGGCGGCGGGGCCACCGGCTTGGCCTGGGCGATTTCGGGGTTCAGCGGACGGGTGGCGTTGCCCTCGCGGCGCGACGAACCGTCGGTATAGTGGGAGTTGCCGCGATCGGCGTTCAGGCCGGTGGCGACCTTGTTGCCGCTGGCGCCATCGTCGGAATCGGCGTCTTCGTCATCGCCCCAGCTGAACAGGGACGACCACCAGGACGAGGAGTCCTTTTCCGGCTTGGCGGCATCGGCGGTCTGGGGCGTCGCGGAGGGCGCGGCGGCGGTATTGCCCGAAGCAGACTTGCCGCGACCGTTCAAGGGCTGATCATCCTCGGCCGAGGGAGACATCCAGCCGGCAACGCTGTTGTAGGCGCCCGAGACGCTTGAGCAGCCGCCCAGAAGGATTACGGAAAGCAGCACGCTGCTGGCCGCCAGATGGGTTTTCCACTTGGCCGCACGACCCTGCTTGATGGCGCCATACATCACTGGTCCCAGCTCCCTGACATCGGGTTTGATCGAATATCCGGACTATCCGACAAACCGGCGTTTAATATCAACTCATTTGGAAGTATATATGGTGATGGTGGTCCTGCCCAGAGGCCTCATCACCAGACGGACAAGTTCGTCTTCAAATTGTCTCTGGCCTGAAACCGAACGCCATGCAATGTGAGCGGGCGGCAAGTCCGCAATACCCAGCAAAGAGGTAGCAAGAATGGGCGAGCAAACCGGGGCCGACATCAAGTTCATTGATCCTGCCGAAATCACCCAGGCGATGACCAACATCGCCGAACGCAGCCAGCGAATCGTCACCGAATTTCTGAACCGCCAGAACATGGACGGCAACATGGGCATGGGCGATCCGCTGAATATCGGCGAAGCCTTCGTCCAGATGACCACCAAGCTGATGTCCAATCCGGCGAAGCTGGTCGAAGCCCAGATGACCCTGTGGCAGGACTATCTGTCCCTGTGGCAGAACACCGCCCGCCGCCTGATGGGCGAAGAGGCCAAGCCGGTGGTCCAGGCCGACAAGGCCGACCGCCGCTTCAAGGACGAGATGTGGGACGACAACGAAGTCTTCGACTTCATCAAGCAGTCCTATCTGCTGACCTCGCGCTGGATGCAGCGGGTGGTCAACGATGTCGAGGGGCTGGACGACCACACCGCCAAGAAGGTGGACTTCTATACCCGCCAGTTCATCGACGCCATGTCGCCCTCGAACTTCCTCGCCACCAACCCCGAGGTTCTGCGGGCCACCGTGGAAAGCGGCGGCGAGAACCTGCTGAAGGGTCTGAACCACCTGCTGGAGGATCTGGAGCGCGGCCATGGCAAGCTGTCCATCCGCATGACCGATCTCAATGCCTTCAAGGTGGGCGAGAACATCGCCACCACGCCGGGCAAGGTGGTCTATCGCAACGATCTGATGGAGCTGATCCAGTACAGCCCCGCCACCGAGACCGTGCATAAGACTCCGCTGCTGATCCTGCCGCCCTGGATCAACAAGTTCTATATCCTGGACCTGCGCCCGAAGAACTCGCTGATCCGCTGGCTGGTGTCGCAAGGCCATACCGTCTTCGTCGCCTCTTGGGTCAATCCCGACGAAAGCCTGGCCAACAAGTCCTTCGAGAACTACATGAAGGAAGGCCCGCTGGCCGCCCTCGACGCCATCGAGAAGGCCACCGGCGAACGCCAGATCAACGCTGCCGGCTATTGCCTGGGCGGCACCCTGCTGGCCTCGACCCTGGCCTATATGGCGGTCAAGGGCGATGACCGCATCTTGTCGGCAACCTTCTTCACCACCATGGTGGATTTCTCGGACGTCGGCGAAATGTCGGTCTTCATCGACGAAGCCCAGCTGCAGTCCCTGGAAGAGCGGATGAACAGCCAGGGCTATCTGGATGGCTCCGAGATGGCCGGCACCTTCAACATGCTGCGGGCCAACGACCTGATCTGGTCCTTCGTGGTGAACAACTACCTGCTGGGCAAGGAGCCGTTCCCCTTCGATCTGCTTTATTGGAACAGCGACTCGACCCGCATGCCGGCGGCGATGCACAGCTATTATCTGCGCAACATGTATCAGAAGAACCTGCTGATCCAGCCGGGCGCCATCAGCCTGGACGGGGTCGAGATCGATCTGCGCAAGATCAAGGTTCCCTGCTACATGATCAGCACCCGCGAGGATCATATCGCCCCTTGGAAGACCACCTTCGCCGGGACGCAGATTTTCTCGGGTCCGGTTCGCTTCGTGCTGTCCGCCTCGGGCCATATCGCCGGCGTGGTCAATCCGCCCGAAGCCGGCAAATACTGCTTCTGGACTAACGCCAAGAAGGTCAAGGACCCCGAGGCCTGGCTCAAGGGCGCCAGCCAGACCGACGGCTCTTGGTGGCCGGATTGGGACTCCTGGCTGACCAAGGTCGACCCGACCATGGTTCCGGCCCGTCAGCCCGGCAGCGGCAAGCTGAAGGCGCTGGAAGAGGCTCCCGGTTCCTATGTCAAGGCCCGCCTCGGCTAACCCAGACAGACGAGCCTAACAAAAACGCTGGCCCGGGAGTGATCCCGGGCCAGTGTCGTTTCAGCTGCTGGAGGTCGTGCTGCTGTTGGCCGTCGCCATCGCTCCATCCGGCGGAGGCCCACCCGGAGGAGGCCCACCCGGCGATTGCCCATCTCCCTTGCTGGCCTTGGTGCGCTCTTCATAGATCGCCCGCTCTTCCGCCGAAACCTTACCGTCCTGGTTCAGATCCTCGGGATCGATCGAGCTGGTGCTGCTGCTGCCCGACGCCGCGGAACCGCTTGATCCGGACGCGCTGGAGCCAGACGAAGACTCCGCCCCCGCCGCTGCGCTCTCGGCGGCCGCCAGCAGATTGGGATCAAGGCTGAAGGTCAGCAGGGTCGAGGAGCCGCTGCCCGATGCACTGGTTCCCGATACGCTCTCGGACGAACTGCTCGTGCTGGCGCTGCTGGCCGATGCCGTTGTCGTATCGCTGGATTGATTGGCCAGCAGCATGGTCTGCATCATGGCCGCCATCAACGTCTGATCATCGGTCAAAGAGACCGATGCGCCGCTCTGGCTGGTCGTGCTGGTCGTCGCCGATGTGCTGCCGGTCGTCGTGGCGGCGGCGTTTGCCGTTGTGGCGGCCTCCGGCGCGGCCTGTAGTTTTTGATAATATGCGCTCGACACCCCTGCCGAAACGCTGTCCACTGACATAGACATGGTCTGTCTCCTCGATAAGACAGACGCCCTGGCCGATGACGGTCGCTCTTTCCTGACGAGCCGACAAGAGGCAATATTTACCCATTATGACCGCCCCACTCTATCTTGCCGACAGCATGGCCATCGATTGGCGCCATCCCGCGATTCTTGCCCAGGCCGAGCAGCTGGCTCGCCATAGCCAGGACCAGGAGTCGCTGATCCGCGCCTGCTTCCACTTCGTGCGCGACGAGATCGATCATTGCATCGACGCCCAGCGCGGCCCGGTGGTGATGCGGGCCTCGGATGTGCTGCTGCATCGGGTCGGCTATTGCTATGCCAAAAGCCATCTGCTGGCGGCGCTGCTGCGGAGCAACGGCATTCCCACCGCTCTTTGCTATCAGCGACTACGGCTGGATGGACCGGCCTCGCCCTTCTGTCTGCATGGCCTGAATGCCGTCTGGCTGGAGCCCTATGGCTGGCTGCGGCTGGATGCTCGGGGCAACAAGCCGGGCGTCGAGGCCCGCTTCGAGCCTCCCGCCGAATATCTTGCCTTTCGCCTGGAATATCCCGGAGAACGCGATCTTCCCGACCGCTATGCCGAGCCCCTGCCCGAGGTCGTCGCCGCCCTAAGCCGTGGCGACGACTGGCAGCAGTTGCGGGACAATCTGCCGGATTGTAGAGACTAGAGCTCCAGCTCGATCATCGGGCTGGAGCCGCCGCCACCGCCGCTCTTGACGCCGTCGCCCCACAGGTCTTCCAGCTTCTTCTGCTTCGAGATCAGCACCGCCGAACGGCGCTGGCTGGTCATGGCGGTGAAGGTCGAGACGATGGGCGGCACCGACAGATAGATCAGCCAGCCGATCCCCGCCGCGCCATAGGCCACCAGCAGCACCTGCACGCTGGTGATCAGATGGATGGCGTAATCGATGGTGTGATGGCCGAACCACAGATCGAACAGCCAGGGCGCCAGCCCCGACAGATTGATGCCGCCGACGCAAAGCCAGGCATAGCGCGACCCGCCCCGCTCGACCAAGGCCGCCACCAGACTGGGCAGCAGACCGATGAACAGAACCATCAGGGTCGGCAGGGAAAAGGGGATCATGGCGATCAAGCCCAGCAGAACCGCCAGACTATTGACCGGCTTGCCGCCCTTGGGCGCGTTCTTGGCCGCGCCCTTGCCTTTGCCTTTCTGTGCCGCTTTCGCCATCAGAAGAACCTCGAAATCAGCAACAGGGTGATGGTGATGAAGGCGATGGTCAAGGACATCAGGGACGCGATCTGCTGGGCGGTGCGCAGCCCGTCTTCATCGGCGCCGATATGGCCGGCCTCGATCCGCTTGATCTCCATGGCCATGTCGGCCCATTCGGCCCGCGCCTCGTCGAAGCCCTGCTGATCCAGGGCTCGGGCCTCGGGATTGTCGATCAGCCGCGCCATCTCGACCAGATTGCCTTCGCGGGCGGCGCGGGGAATTTCCTTTTCCAGCTGCTTGCGGGTCTCGCGGTTGTGGAAGACCGACAGGGCGCTGCCCATCAGGCCCGCCACCCAGCCGGCCAGATGCATCATGCCCCCCTGCCCCAGCCGCCATTGCAGCAGGGCCAGCATGTTCAGCAGCGCCACCACGGCGCGGGTAGCGTTGCCGTCGGCCAGATCATAGATCTGACGGTCGCAATCGAAGCTGGAGCGGGCGGCGATGAAGGCCGCCACATGGCGATCGATGGGCCAGCTTTTGCTGTTGCCCTTCTTGGCCGCGGCATTCAGGGCCGGCAGCAGATCGCGGATATCCACCACATAGTCGTCCTGGGTCAGCGGGCTGAGGCAGGGCATGGTGTCGTTGAGTTCGTACAGTCCGCGCTCGGCGCCGAAACCGATGGCGCTGCGCTCCAGATAGGCGCGCACCGGGCCATAGGTGTTCTCGTGCATCGAGTTTTCAGGATTATAGGTCTCGCGGGTTTCCGCCCAGGCCTTGGTCAGTTCGCGGGTGATGCATTCGATGATCAGGCGGATGTCGCTGCCCTCGATCATGGCCAGCGCCAGCATGGTTCCCAACCCGTCGGGCATGCAGCTGACGCCCTTGTAGCGGATCGGCGCATAGGGATCGAGGGTCATGCAGACCTTGGCCACCATGACATCGAAGGTCGGCTTCTTGTCCTGGGCCAGGGCCACGGCATTGTGCATGACATTGCTGATGGCCGTCGCCTTGTCGGCATTATCCAGCGACCGCCGCAGCCACAGCTCCAGCTGCCCGTCGAGAATGACCTTTTGCGCCGCTTCGAAATCCCGCGACATGGCGATGGCGAGATCGCGGGAATTGCCATATTCCTTGCCGCCGAAGGGGAACCCGCGCGAGGCCCGCTTCTCCTGCTTGGTCATCAGGGGATTCAACCGGCGCCCGGCCAGCCACAGCCCCAAGCCGTCGGTATGCCAACGCTGGTTGTGATCGTCGAACAGCAGGCCGCGCAAGACTTCGATCAGCTGCACCGGCAGGCGGGCATCGCCCACCAGAGCGGAATAGCTTCCCTGCAGCACTTTCAGGCGGATCAGCGCCTCTTCATCCATCTTGGCTGCCGGATTGCGCCCCAGCATCAGAATCAGCAGCGAAGCGCCGATGGCATAGGAATCGTCGAGATAGCTGCCCTTGCCGCGCCCGGCCGGATGGCTCATGGCGCTTTCCAGCGGTTCGAGATAGCTGGGCTGGTCATAGGCGGGCGGCGAGGTGGTGCAGTCGCCCAGCACGATGCGGTCCCGCTCAGGGGTCGCCCAATACATATTGGTCGGACGAATGGCGCGATGGGTGACGTTCAGCGACTTCATCCGCTTCAACGCCTCGGCCATCGGATTGATGAACTTCTTGACGATGTCCACTTCTTCGATGCGGCGGAATTCCGAGGTCAGGCTGGCCATCACCCGGCCGCCCAGCGGCTTTTCATAGACCACCGCCATGACCTTGCGCTCGGCGGCGGGCCAGTCGACCACGCCCCATTCCACCAGGGTCATCAGGCCGGCGCAGTCATTGCCCTTGAGCGCCCGCATGCAGTCGGTGCGCGGCGGAAAACCCGGGCGCACCACCAATGCGAAATATTGCCGTTTGGGGTCGCGCTTATCCTCGGCGATGAAGGCCTGAGCGCTGGGCGTCGAAAAGTCGGGCAGCGGCGAGGCCGGATAAATGAGATAGCGTTCCCGCAGAATGACGGGGTTCCCGCTTCCCTTCTGCTGCTCGTTGGCCATCCCTCAAAATCCTTGATGCCCGTCAGGCTGGGCTTTTCGCAAGAGTATCAGCCGCCATCGCCATAGCAAAGACGCCGAAGCGAGTATTTTGCGCTTCGGCGTCTTAAGAAAGTCCTGATGGGCTTAAAATTAATCCGCGAAGGGATCGTGCACCAGGATGGTGTCGTCACGCTCGGGGCTGGTGGACAGCAGCGCCACCGGGCATTCGATCAATTCCTCGATACGACGCACATACTTGATGGCGGCGGCAGGCAACTGAACCCAGGAGCGAGCGCCACGGGTGCTCTCGGCCCAGCCGGGAATGCTCTCATAGACCGGCTCGACACGGGCCTGGGCCGACTGCGAGGCGGGCAGATGCTGGATGATTTGGCCGTCCAGCTTGTAGCCGGTGCAGATCTTCAGCTCTTCGAAGCCGTCCAGAACGTCCAGCTTGGTCAGGGCGATGCCGTTGACGCCGCCGACCTTGATGGCCTGGCGCACCAGGGTGGCGTCGAACCAGCCGCAGCGACGACGGCGGCCGGTGACGGTGCCGAATTCATGGCCGCGATCGCCGATCAGATTGCCGATGTCGTTGTCCAGCTCGGTCGGGAACGGACCCGAGCCGACGCGGGTGGTGTAGGCTTTGCAGATGCCCAGCACATAGCCCACCTGCCCCGGACCGACGCCCGAACCGCTGGCGGCGTTGCCCGACACGGTGTTGGACGAGGTAACGAAGGGATAGGTGCCGTGATCCACGTCCAGCATGGCGCCCTGGGCGCCTTCGAACAGGATGCGCTTACCGGCGCGACGGGAATCTTCCAGACGGCTCCAGACCACATCGGCGAAGGGCAGGATGCGCGGAGCGACGTCCTTGATCTGCTTCAGCAGATCGCCACCGTCGACTTCGGCCATGCCCAGGCCGCGCAGCAGCGCGTTGTGATGGGCCAGCAGGCGCTCGACCTTCTGCTCCAGCAGAGCATCGTCGGCCAGATCGCAGACGCGGATGGCGCGACGGGCCACCTTGTCTTCATAGGCCGGACCGATGCCGCGACCGGTGGTGCCGATCTTGGCGGTGCCCGAGGCTTCCTCACGGGCACGGTCGATATGACCATGCAGCGGCAGGATCAGGGTGGCGTTCTCGGCCAGCTTCAAGAGATCGGGGGTGATCGTGATGCCCTGCTCGGCAATGCGCTCGATCTCGGCCAGCAGAGCCCAGGGATCGACCACCACGCCGTTGCCGATGATCGACAGCTTGCCGCGCACCACGCCCGAAGGCAGCAGCGACAGCTTATAGGTCTTGCCGTCGATGACCAGCGTATGGCCGGCGTTATGGCCGCCCTGGAAACGCACGACCACGTCGGCGCGTTCGCTCAGCCAATCGACAACCTTACCCTTGCCTTCGTCGCCCCACTGAGCGCCGACAACCGCAACATTCGCCATCTCAGGCTACTCCCTTATTCGGCCGGAACCACGACGCCGGCCACCACCAGATGGCCGCAACCCAAACGCCGCGCTTCGACTTTATTGTCCGCCGGTTCATCCAAACCGGCAATGGTGATCAATCCCGCCGCCCGCAGCTGCTCGCCGACCAGGGAGTCGGTCCCCTTGGGCAGATAGACCTTGCGGGGGGCGACCGGGCCAGGAACCACGTCCAGCACGCTGTCCATGAACAGCGTCGCGCCGGTGGCGGGTTCGCCATGGGCCAGATAACGACCGCCGCGTCCCAGCTCATCCAAGCCGTGACGGGCGAAAATGGTGAAGGCGACGCCGGCGTGATATTCGAAACCGCGGGTTTCCACCGGGTCGACGGTCAGGCTCAGCCAGGGCGCTTCGGCGCGGATCAGCCCGACCACTTCGGCCAGACGGTCGCGCTCGGCGGCGGCGGCGGCGGGCAGATCCAAGGCGGCCAGACGCGCCAGCGCCCGATCAGCCGGTCCCACCGATTCGATCAAGGCTCCCAGGATGCGGGCAGCAGAGCCACCGGCGGCGGCCACGGTGGCGGCGTCCTTATGATCCAGAGCATCGCGCAGGGTCGCGGCCCCGTCCAATCCCTGCAGCACCAGCGGCACCAGGGTCGGCAGGGTCAGATCGACGGTCACATCGGGCAGGCCCAATTCACGCAGAGCCCGCACCGACAGCAAGATCACCTCGGCATCGGCCTGGGCCGAAGCGGCGCCGATCAGCTCGATGCCGGCCTGACCAAACTGACGCTCGGGGCGCAGCTGGGTGCCCTTCACCCTCAGCACCTGACCGGCATAGGACAGGCGCAAGGGTCGCGGCGCGTGGACAAGGCGGGTGGTGGCGATACGCGCCACCTGCAAGGTCATGTCGGCCCGCACGCCCATCATGCGCTGGGTTCCCGGGTCCATGACGCGGAAGGTATGCTTGGCCATGGCATGACCGTCACCGGACAGCAGGCTGTCCTCGAACTCGATCAGCGGCGGCTTCACCCGCTCGTAGCCGAAGCCGTCGAACACCGCCATCAGACGGCTGACCACCTCGGCCTCGTGGGCGGCGAAGGGCGGAAGGATGTCGCGCAAGCCGGCAGGCAGCAGCGCGCGGTTGGGATGATCGGTCATGAAATCGCCGTGACAAGCAAATTGACCCCGCAGACCAGATTGCTCTGGTGCGCGGGGCCTTTTCGTTTACCCCGTTTGCCGATGGGCGGCAATCGGAAATGCGATCAGTTTCGGCTTGCCAAAACCTTAAGGTCAGCCAGCACGCCCTTGGAGGCTTCGGCAGCCTTGCCGGCGGCATCGATAGCGCCGTTGAGATCGCCCTGCTGATAGAGGCGGGCGCACTCGATGCCCGACTGATGCACGTCGCGGTGCGGCAGCTCCAGATGGCGGAAGGTGCTGTCGTTGCGCAGGGCGGGGTCCTGCACGCCGTCATACCACTTGCCCAGGCGGCACTTATGCTGATCGGCCAGATCGGCGGGATTGAGGCTGATCAGCCCCACCAACATCTCGGCCAGCTTCTTGCGCCAGATCATATGGTCGGACTGGGCGACATTGGCGGTGAAGTTCAGCACTTCCTTGGCGGCCAGATCGTTGAAGGCTTCGGCGATCACCGGCTCGGCGCGGTTCAGGATCTTGATGCTGGAGCTGATGCCGCTGGCGTTCTTGGTCGCCATTTCGGCGATCACCGTGATGGTGGCGGCGACATGCTGGGTGCTGGCGCTTTGCTGCGACAGAATGGCCGAGATGTCCTGCACCCGATGAGTCAGGGAGTCCACCTGGTTCGAGATGTTGCGCATGCCCTCGCCGGTGGTGGCGACGATCTCGCGCCCTTGCTGCACAGCCACGGCGCCATCATGCATGGCGCTGACGATGGCCGACATTTCGCGGCGCAGATTATCGATGCGAGTGCGGATATCGTCGGTGGCGCGGCCAGTCTGGTTGGCCAAGTTCTTGACCTCGCCGGCGACCACCGCGAAGCCCTTGCCGGCTTCGCCCGCACGCGCCGCTTCGATGGTGGCGTTCAGGGCCAAGAGGTTGGTCTGCTTGGCGATCGCCTCGATCTGATTGATGATGTCGCCGATCTGGGCCGAAGCCTGATTCAGCGCCTCGACCCGCCCACCGGCGCTTTCCACGGCCTCGGCAATCTCGGCCATGGTGGCGACGGCCTGCTCGGCAGCGCGTTCACCCTCAGCGGAGATTTCCTGGGTGGCGCGGGCCTCGTCGGCGGCGGCCTGGGTGGTGCGGGAGATTTCCTGAACCGAAGTCGCCATCTCTTCGATGGAGGCGGCGATGGTCTCGGTGCTGCGGCTGACTTCGCTGGCTTCGCGGATCATCTCGGCGGTCGAACAGATGGCTTCCGACACATCGATCGAGACATCGACAAAGCGCTTGGTTTCCGTCACCGCTTCGCCATGAAGCTTGCGGGCCAGCTTGAAGAGAGCGCGGCCGATCTCGCATTCGCCCTGGGGCACCGACAGATATTTGCCGGCTTCGATCTGGGCGATGGCCTCGACCAAGGCGGCGCTATTCCGGGAATCGGCAGCGGGAGCCGTAACCGCCAGGGTCGGCTCGACGTGACGCGCAGAACGTCCGAACATGACTATATTTCCCCCAAAACTGGCAACCAAAAGGCGGATGCCAGCGCAGTTCATTATCCTGACTGCTTATGAGGTTTTAGTGACAATTGTCAACAAGTATAAGGTCACAAAACTGAAACCCCGACTTTCGATTGGCCGGGGTTTCCTATCTCGTCAGATTTGCGCAGCGACCTGGGCGAAGGCCCAGTCCAGCCAAGGCGTCAGCTTTTCGATATCCGAAGCCTCGATGGTGGCGCCGCCCCAGATGCGCAGGCCCGAAGGCGCGTCGCGGTACGAGGCGATGTCATAGGCCACCCCTTCCTTTTCCAGCAGGGCCGCCATCTTCTTGGCGAAGTCGGCCTTGCCTTCGGGCGACAGGGCGGTGAAGACCGGCGCCTTGATCACCAGACAGATCGATGTCCAAGAGCGGCTGGCCTTGTCCTTGGCCAGGAATTCGGCCCAGTCGGACTTGGCGACCCAGGCTTCCATCACCGCCAGATTGGCCTTGGAGCGGGCGATCAGGCCCTTCAGCCCTCCCACCGACTCGGCCCAGTTCAGGGCGTCGATCTGGTCTTCCACCGCGATCATCGAGGGAGTGTTGATGGTGTCGCCCATGAAGATGCCCTCGATCAGCTTGCCGCCCGAGGTCATGCGGAAAATCTTGGGCAGCGGCCAAGCCGGCTTATAGCTTTCCAGACGAGCCACAGCGCGGGGCGACAGCACGATCATGCCATGCGCGCCTTCGCCGCCCAGCACCTTCTGCCAGGACCACGTCACCACATCCAGCTTCGGCCAGGGCATATCCATGGCGAAGGTCGAGGAGGTGGAATCGGCAATGGTCAGCCCCTTGCGGTCATCCTTGATCCAGTCGCCGTCGGGCAGACAGACGCCCGAGGTGGTGCCGTTCCAGGTAAAGACCACATCGCGGTCGAAATCCACCTGGGTCAGATCGGGCAGCGAGCCATATTCGCCCTTGAAGACGCGCAGGTCGGGCAGCTTCAGCTGCTTCTGCACATCGGTCACCCAGCCTTCGCCGAAGCTTTCCCAGGCCAGCATATCGACGCCGCGCTCGCCCAGCAGCGACCACAAGGCCATTTCCACCGCGCCGGTGTCCGAGGCGGGAACGATGCCGATGCGATAATCGTCGGGCAGCCCCAGGATGGCGCGGCTCTTATCCAGAACCTCGGCCAGCTTCGACTTGCCGATCTTGGCGCGATGCGACCGGCCCACCGGGCAGTCGGACAGAGCCTCGACGGTCCAGCCGGGGCGCTTGGCGCAGGGACCGGACGAGAAATTGGGATTGGCGGGACGGACGGACGGACGCGGCAGCGTGGTCATGGGAATCCTCGGGATGACAGAGGTGCGGAGTTTGGCAAAGCCGATGGCGGGCTGTCAAACGGCGGATCGCCGTTTTATGACGAAGGCCGCATCAGGAACATGGCATAGCCATAGCTGTCGCCCTGTTTCTCGAACAAAGCGATCTCGGCCTCGGCGGCATCCAGCTGCGCCGCCAGCGCCTCATCGGCGGCGGCTTCCGCCCGCAAGGCGGCGATGCGGCGACGCAGGGGGCCGTAATATTCATCCCACCAGGCCGAGGCCGGCAGGGGGAAGTGATCGAACACCGTCAGCCCGGCCTGACGGGCCAGCGCCATCACCCCCACCGCATCGGTCATACCGGGATAAGCGCGGCTCCAGAAGGCCTTGGCCTCGGCGGGCGGGGTCTCGGTGGTCCAGACGCAATCACTGACCACCATCACCCCGCGATCCCGCAGCAAGGGCGCCCAGCATTCCAGCGACGGTCCCATGCCCATGACCCAAGCGGCTCCTTCGCTCCAGATCAGATCGATGCTTCTGGGGGCGTCGGGCAGACGGGTGAAATCTTCGCGGCGAGGCTGGATCAGGGACTCGACCCCCACCGCCTGGGCGGCGTCCATCATCTGATCCAGATAAGGCTGGCAGAGATCGACCGCCTGCACCGGCGTGCGGAAATGCTTGGCCAGCACGATGCTTTGACGCCCCGGCCCGCAGCCGAGATCCAGAATGGTGGGAGGCTTGCGCAGCGGCGGCAGGCGGCCCAAGGCTTCACGGCTGCACCAATCCGCTCCCACGCCTTGACGCGGAAGGTCCTGATGCAGCTTCCAGAAAGCCGGGTTCTCCAGCATGCCCCTCGATCCGCCGATGTTGCCCTTGTCTTCTACGGGTACAGCGGATTGGCGAAAAACGCCTGCGACAATTCCTTGGGGCAGCTATGTCAGGAGTACAAAGCCTCAAGCGCAGGGCCATATTCGCCACGGATGACATGACGGCGAATCTTCAAGGTCGGGGTCGCCATGCCGTTATCCACCGTGAAGGGCTCGGCGGCGAAGGTAAAGCGGCGCACCTTCTCGATGGGCGACAGGTCGCGGTTCACCCGCTCCAGCGCCTGGGCCACCAACTTGCGGTAACGCTCATCGACGATCAGGGCGCTTATCTCGGTCGGCAGCCCCTGGGCCTTGGCGAAGTCCAGATCGGGGACCAGCAGCGCCACCAGATGTGGGCGGCGGTCGCCATAGACCATGGCCTGGGCGATCTCGGGCTGCAGGGTCAGGAAGCCTTCGATCCGCTGGGGCGAGATATTGTCGCCGCCGGAATTGACGATGATGTCCTTCTTGCGATCGGTGATCACCAGCCGCCCGCGATCATCCAGCCGACCGATATCGCCGGTATGCAGCCAGCCATCCCGAAGCACCTGATTGGTGGCCTGCGGGTCGTTCCAATAGCCGTTCATCACCAGCTCGCCCTGGACGCAGATTTCGCCATCCTCGGCAAGGCGCAGGGTGACGCCGGCCATAGGCGGACCGACGCTTTCCAGCGCCACCTGCCCCGGTCGATTGACACTGATCACCGGCCCGGATTCCGTCTGGCCATAGCCTTGAAGAATCCGCACTCCCAGCGCCGTGAAGAACTGCCCCACCTCGTAATTCAGCGGAGCCCCACCGGAGACCATCGCCTTCAAGCGCCCGCCGAAACGTTGGGCCACCTTGGCGCGGACCAGCCGATCCAGCAGGCGGTTTTCCAGCCGTTCCAGCCAGCGAAGACGGTTCCGGCTTCCCAGCGCCAGGGCGCGATGGAACAGATGCGCCTTCAGCCCACCCGCCTTTTCGACGCCCTTGAGAATGCGGGTCCGCATCAGCTCATAGAGACGCGGCACCGCCGTCATGATGGTGGGATGCACTTCGGCCATATTGGCCCCCAGCTGCTCCAGGCTCTCGGCGTAATAGATCTGCGCCCCCAGGAAGATCGGAAAGGCCTGCCCCGCCGTATGTTCATAGGCATGGGACAGCGGCAGGAAGGACAGGAAAACATCATCCCCCAGCCCGATCTCGGCCAAGACCTGACAGGCGCCTTCGCAGTTGGAGAGGATGGAGCCGTGGCTCTGCATGACGCCCTTAGGCGCACCGCCGGTGCCCGAGGTATAGATCAGGCAGGCAGTGTCACGGCGCGTCGGTTCGGACAACGGCTCGTCCCGCTGCTGCCCCAGTAGGATCACATCGCCCCAGAAGCGCAGTTCCAGGCCGGGATTCTGCTTCAGGGCCGGGGGCTCCAGACAGATCACCAGCGGCGGATGCGCTGCCCGCTGGGCCGCCGCCAGCAGCCGCTCGGCCAAGGCGGCGGTGGAGACGATGGCGATCTCGGCGCCGCTATTGTCCAGCAAATGCAGATGGTCGGCGATGGTGTTGGTGGTGTAGGCGGGAACCGTGATGCCGCCCGCTGCCATCACCGCGACATCGGCCATCAGCCATTCCGGGCGGTTCTCGGACACCAGCAGCACCCGCCCGCCATCCGCCAGCCCCAGCGAGCGCAGGCCGCGGGCCAGATGCCCCACCGTCTCGGCCACCTCGGCCCAGCTTTGCGACTGCCAGGCTCCAGTCTGCTTGCGCCAGAGGAACGGCTTGTCGCCCAGCGCCTTGGCCTGGGCGAAGAACAGCGCCACCAGACTGCTGGCATGCGGATAATCCATGTCGCCTCCCCAGACGTCATCGGCTATGGTCGTTTTCTTGGTTGAACCCCATATAGGCTTGGGGCGCAAGGAGGAATGACAGCATGAACAAGGTGGTCGGCGCGAACGAACTGGGACAGATGCCCGAATGGGACCTGAGCGACCTTTACGCCTCCCCCGATGACCCCAAGCTGGATGCAGACCTGAAGGAGTGCGACGCCCGCGCCAAGGCCTTCCAAGAGGCCTATCAGGGCAAGCTGGCGGCGCTGTCCGGCGATGCCTTCGGCGAGGCCATCGCCGAGTACGAGCGGATGACCGAGATCCTCTATCGGGTTCTCAGCTATTCCCAGCTGCGCTATTCCGCCAATGTCTCGGATGCCGAGCGTGGCCGCTTCAGCCAGACCCTGCAGGAACGCGCCACCGTCATCTCGGCCCAGACCCTGTTCTTCGGCCTTGAGATCAACCGCCTGGACGACGCCCAGCTGGCCGAGAAGCTGACCAGTGCCAAGACCGCCCATTATGCCTCGTGGCTGCGCGATCTGCGGGCCTATCGCCCCCATGATCTGTCGGACGAGCTGGAGCTGATACTCAAAGACCTGAGCGTCGTCAGCAGCAATTGGAGCCGCCTGTTCGACGAGACCATGGCCGAGCTGCGCTTCGAACTGGACGGCGAGACCCTGACCTCGGCGCAGATCCTGCACCTGTTGAGCGACACCGACCCGGCCAAGCGCAAGAGCGCCGCCAAGACCTTCGGCAAGGTCATGGGCTACAATATCCGCATCTTCACCCTGATCATGAACACGCAAATCAAGGAAAAAGAGATCGACGACAAGTGGCGCAAATATGCCCGCCCGACCAGCTTCCGCAATGTCTCGAACCAGGTCGAGGATCAGGTGGTCGACGCCCTGGTGGCCGCCGTCAAGGGCTCGTGGGGGCAGATGGCGCATCGCTATTACGCCATGAAGGCCAAGTGGTTCGGCGTCGATCAGCTAGATTACTGGGACCGCAACGCGCCCCTGCCCGGCGATATCGACCGGGTCATTCCCTGGGCGGAAGCCAAGGATGTGGTGCTGGGGGCTTATAACGCCTTCTCGCCCGAGCTGGGCAAGATCGGCGCCCGCTTCTTTGAAGGCGGCTGGATCGACGCCCCGGCGCGGGCCGGCAAGAGCCCCGGGGCTTTTGCCCATCCCACCGTGCCCTCGGCTCATCCCTATCTTTTGCTGAATTATCTCGGCAAGACCCGCGATGTCATGACCCTGGCCCACGAGCTGGGTCACGGCGTTCACCAAGTCCTGTCCGCCGATCAGGGCCAATTGCTGGCCGACACGCCCCTGACCCTGGCCGAGACGGCTTCGGTCTTCGGCGAGATGATGACCTTCCGCGCCCTGCTGGCCGCCGAGACCGACCCGGCCAAGCGCCGTTTGATGCTGGCCTCGAAGGTCGAGGACATGATCAACACCGTGGTCCGCCAGATCGCCTTCTATGAGTTCGAGCGCATCATCCATGACGAGCGCCGCCATGGCGAGCTGTCCTCGGAGCGCCTAGGCGAAATCTGGATGCAGGTCCAGACCGACAGCCTGGGCCCGGCCATGCGCTTCGACGCGGAATATGCCCATTACTGGGCCTATATCCCCCATTTCGTGCATACGCCCTTCTATGTCTATGCCTATGCCTTTGGCGATTGCCTGGTGAATTCGCTCTATGACGTCTATCAGAGCGGCTCGGTCCCGGACTTCCAGGCCAAATATATCGAGATGCTGAAGGCCGGCGGCACCCTGCGCCACAAAGACCTGCTGGCCCCCTTTGGCCTCGATGCGTCCGACCCGGCCTTCTGGCGTCGCGGCATCAATGTGGTGGTCGGCTTCATCGACGAACTTGAAGCCATGGGCTGATTCCTCCCCCTCGCCCGAAAGCGGGAGAGGGGGATCGAGGGGGTGAGGGAAAATTCCGGCATCGTCGTTTCCCCCCTCACCCCAGCCCTCTCCCGCTTGCGGGAGAGGGGGCACCGTTTCGGAACTTCCTTCATTCGTTGGGATGCGGTAATCCTGTCTGACCTAATGTTCATCGGGGCATCATCATGACGCGCAAGTTTTTCGGCACCGACGGCGTGCGGGGCACCGCCAATATCGAGCCGATGACCGCCGAGACCGCCATGAAGCTGGGCATGGCCGCCGGGCGTTACTTCACCCGCGGCGATCACCGCCATACGGTGGTAATCGGCAAGGACACCCGCCTGTCCGGCTATATGCTGGAACCGGCGCTGACCGCCGGCTTCATCTCGATGGGCATGGATGTGGTGCTGCTGGGCCCGCTGCCGACCCCGGCGGTGGCGATGCTGACCCGATCCTTGCGCGCCGATCTGGGCGTGATGATCTCGGCCTCGCACAATCCTTACGAGGATAACGGCATCAAGCTGTTCGGCCCCGACGGCTTCAAGCTGAATGACGAGGCCGAGCTGGAAATCGAAGCCTCGATGATCAACGGCGTCTCGGAACATCTGGTGCCGTCCAAGCGACTAGGCCGCGCCCGCCGCCTGGATGACGCCGTCGGCCGCTATATCGAATATGTCAAAAGCACCTTCCCGCGCGGCCTGCGTCTGGATGGGCTGAAGATCGTCATCGACTGCGCCAACGGCGCCGCCTACAAGACCGCGCCTAAGGTTCTGTGGGAGCTGGGGGCCGAGATCGTCCCGGTGGGCGTCGAGCCCGACGGCACCAACATCAACAAGAACTGCGGCTCGCTCTCGACCGAAGCCTTGCGCACCCAGGTGATCACCCACGGCGCCGATCTGGGCATCGCCCTGGACGGCGACGCCGACCGGGTGGCGCTTTGCGACGAGAACGGCGTCATGGTGGATGGCGATCAGGTGATGGCGCTGATCGGCTCGCTGCTCTATCGCCAGGGTTTGCTCAAGGGCAATGCCGTGGTCGCCACGGTGATGTCGAACCTGGGGCTGGAACGCTATTTCGCCTCCCAGGGGATCAAGCTGTTGCGGGCCAATGTGGGCGACCGCTATGTGCTCGAGATGATGCGCCAGGGCGGCTACAACTTTGGCGGCGAGCAGTCGGGCCATATTATCCTGTCGGACCATTCCACCACCGGCGACGGTCTGGTGGCGGCCTTGCAGGCGCTGGCGGCAGTGGTCGAGGCGGGCAAGCCGGCCAGCCAGGTGCTGCGCCTATTCCATCCCCTGCCCCAGGTCTTGAAGAATATCCGCGTCCCGTCCGAGATGATCGTCCCGGTTTTGGAATCCCCCGAGGTGCTGAAGGTGATCTCGGTGGCCGAGGCCAAGCTGGAGGGCGCCGGTCGCCTGCTGATCCGCAAGTCGGGCACCGAGCCGCTGATCCGCGTCATGGCCGAGGGCGACAGCCTGCCCTATATCAGCGGCGTCGCTGACGAGATCATCGCCGCCATGGCTAAGGTGGCTGGGGTGAATAAGTGAAAGGCCGTGTCCTGATCGTCGCCGGCTCCGACTCGGGCGGCGGCGCCGGCATTCAGGCCGACATCAAGGCCGTCACCTGCCTGAACGGCTTCGCCAGCACCGCCATCACCGCCCTGACCGCCCAGAACACCCTGGGAGTCTTCGGCGTGCAGGAGGTTCCGCTGGACTTCATCCGCCAGCAGATGCGGGTGGTGCTGGAGGATATCGGCGCCGATGCCGTCAAGACCGGCATGCTGCACAAGCCCGAAGTCATCGAGATCGTCGCTGCCACCCTGGCCGAGCTGGCCCCGGATGTGCCGCTGGTGGTGGACCCGGTGATGGTCGCCAAGGGCGGCGCCAAGCTGCTGGACGATGACGCCCACAGCGCCTTGAAGAGCCTGCTGCTGCCCCGCGCCACCGTGCTCACCCCCAACATCCCCGAGGCGGAAGCCCTGACCGGGCGGACCATCCGCACGGTGGACGAGATGCTGGCGGCGGGCGAGGAACTTCTCGCCCTGGGACCGCAGGCGGTGCTGATGAAGGGCGGCCATCTGGACGGCAACGACCTGACCGACCTGCTGGTCACCGAGGACGAGGTCTGCGCCTTCCAGGGCCGCCGCCTTGCCACCCGCAGCACCCACGGCACCGGTTGCAGTTTGGCCTCGTCCATCGCCACCGGACTGGCGCAGGGCATGGACTTGGCAGACGCGGTGGCCCGTGCGCGGGACTATGTTCGCCGCGCCATCGAAACCGCCCCGGGCTATGGCCAGGGCCACGGCCCGCTCAACCATGCCCATACGGTAAAAATCACTTGATGGATGCTCGTCCCCTCCCCCAGCACAGCCTATCGCCAGAGCGCGCTGAGCGCGAGGCCAAGGGGCCGGATGGCCCCGCCCGGCGAGGGACAACACAATGACCCCGTCCTCGCTTCTCTCAGAAATCCAGGCCGCCGCCGCCATCGTGCATGCGCTGCTGCCGCCGACGCCGGTGATTTCCTGGCCGCTTTTGAACCAGCGGGCCGGGCGCGAGGTTTGGGTCAAGCATGAGAACCATCAGCCCATCGGCTCGTTCAAGCTGCGGGGCGGGCTGGTCTATCTGGACAAACTGCGCAAAGCCTTCCCCGAGGTTCCCGGCATCATCTCGGCCACCCGCGGCAATCATGGGCAAAGCCTGGCCTTCGCGGCGGGACGCCATGGCCTGCCCTGCACCATCGTCGTGCCGGAAGGCAACAACCCGGAAAAGAACGCCGCCATCCGTGCCCTGGGGGCCGAACTGATCGAGATCGGCGAGGACTTCCAGGAAGCTGCCGAACATGCCGGACTGATCGCCCAAGAGCGCGGCCTGCATATGATTCCGGCCTTCCACCCCTGGCTGGTGCAGGGCGTCGCCAGCTATGGACTGGAGCTGTTCTCGGCCCTGCCGAACCTGGACTCCGTCTATGTTCCCATCGGCATGGGATCGGGCATCTGCGCCACCATCGCCGTGCGCGACGCCCTGGGGCTGTCCACCCGCATCATCGGCGTGGCGGCGGAAAGTGCTCCGGCCTATGCCGACAGCTATTGGGCCGGGCGGGTGATGACCACCCCCACCGCCAACACCATCGCCGATGGACTGGCTTGCCGGGTGCCCGACCCCACCGCCGTCGGCATCATCGCCGAGGGCGTCGAGAAAGTCGTCACCGTCAGCGATGACGAGATCCTGGACGCCATGGGGCATTATTTCACCGACAGCCACAATCTGGCCGAGGGCGCCGCAGCCGCCCCCCTGGCCGCCTTGCTGACCGACCCCGAGGCGGGGCAGAAAGTCGGACTGATCCTGACCGGCGGCAATGCCGACGCCGCTTTATTCCGCCAGGTTTTGGAGCGCATGGGCGTATAATCAGGCGTTACCGGGGCGTCTGAGGAACAGAACCATGACCAGCAATCTGTCCATCACCTCGGGCGCCAGCGCCCAGACCATCAACAGCCTGCGGGTCTTGCAGGCCGGGCAGTCCTCGTCGTCGTCAGCCTCGACCAAGGACACCTCGGCCACCAGCATCAATGCCGATGCCTATTCCCTGTCCTTGGGCTATGACGCCTCGTCCCAGTCGAGCAGCAGCACCACCGGCCTGTCGGGATCGCTGGCGGTGGGGCTGGTCAGCACCCAAAGCCTGGGCTCGCTGCTGACCTCCATGAGCGCCCTGGCCAAGACCGCCGCCGACAGCGGCACCAGCCAAAGCGACCGCACCAAGCTGCAGGGCCAGTACAACAGCTTGGCCGCGCAAGCGTCCGATCTGCTGACCAGCAGCCATGACAATGGGGTGCGGATCAGTTCAGCCAAAAATCCCGCCAACGCTGCCAAGACGGTGGCGGATTTGGGCGTCTCCACCAGCGCCAACTGGACTGACGCCACCACCGCCGCTAGCGATCTTGCCAGCCTGACCACGGCGGAAGGTTTGGTCTCCGAAGCCGTGAAGGGCTTTGCCACCAGCGCCGGATCGGCCAAGGAAGTGGCCCTGAACACCGCCTCGAACGTCATTCAAAGCTTCGCCAATGCCGATAAGCAGGGCAGCATCACCCCCACCAGCATCGCCGATGAACTGACTTTGTTGAAAAGCCTGGACGGCACCCAGCAGTCCCAGGCCTTGAAGACCTATATGGTCAATCAGGCGCTGACCGCCCTGATCAAGGCCGGCGACTGACCAGGGACCAGACCAGCTCCGCCGCCGGATGCTTGCCCTTCAGGCCATCCGGGGTTTCCTGGCGGTGGATCAGTTGGGCTTGATGGCTGGCGGCATAAAGCGCCAGAACCTCGTCCTCGGACACCGAGAACGGCGGCCCCGCCGCCAAGCTTTGATCATAGACCAGCGTCACCAGCAATTGCCGCACCCCAGCCGTCAGCGCCGCGAGATGCGGAACATAGCGGCGGCGCATTTCGGACGGCAGGGCAATCAGGGCGGCGCGGTCATAGACCGCATCCACCGGCCCCAGCGTCTCTGCGGTCAGGGCGAAGATGTCGCCTTGGAAAATCTCGATGCCCGGACCGGCATAGCGCCGCAGCCCGCCCTGCTCGGAGATATCGGGAGACAGGCCCAATTCCGTGAACAGCTGCTCCACCGCCAATGCGCTAAGCTCGGCGCCCGCCACCCGGAAGCCCTGGGCCAGCAGCCAATGGGCATCCAGCGTCTTGCCGCACAGGGGCAGGAACAAGCGGCTGCCCGCCGCTAAGTCCAGAGCCGGCAGATTGTCGGTCAGCAGCGGATTGGCCTGGGCCAGATGAAAGCCGATGGCATTGTTCTGCCAGCGGTCATGCCAGAACTCAGGCTCCATTCCGGGCTCTCTCCTCCAGGGTCAAAAGCATGTGCCGATGACTGTCATCGCCGGGGCCTTGGATATCGCCCTCGACCACCGTGGCGATGGCGTCGATATGGGCCTTGACCACCGCCAGGGCGGGATCGGGCCACTGGTCCGTACGCTCCAGATAGCGGCACAGCCGGTCGGCGATCTCGGAGACCAGATCATAGCCGAAGCTGCCCCCCTGGCCCTTGACGTCGTGGGTCAGGCGGAACATGGCGGTGAAGATGCGCTTGCGGTCCGCCGGCGACGCGGCCTCGGCCTGCTCCCACAAATCGCGCAGGCGCAAAAGATCGGCGCGAACCCACAGCAGATAGCTGCTGACCAGTTGAGCGATCACCGCCTCGGCCCGCTCGATCTGCTCCTGATCGAGGGTGATCTCCGCCTCGTCGGCCATCAGCCCTCCAGACGGCGTGGCGGCAACAGCAGGACCGGGGCCTGAATCCGTCGCTCCTCGCCCGAGAAAGGCTGGCGCTTGCGCCGCCGGTCGGGACCAAAATAATCGTCGCTGCGGACAAAGGGCCGGGGCTCGGACACCGCCGCGACGATATGCGAGACGATGCTGCGGGCCGAAATCGGCTTTTGCACGAATTCGTTGATGCCGGCATCCCGCGCCTCGGCCATCAGGGCGCCCTCGACATAGCCGGTCAGCAGGATGATGGGCAGAAAGGGATTGGGGCTGCCGGGCCCGTGGCGGATCTTCTGGGCGAAGGCCAGCCCGTCCATGGGCTCCATCTTCCAGTCCACCAGCGCCAGATCGGCCGAGAAGTCTTTCAGACGATCCAGGCCGTCCTGACCGTCTGAGGCTTCCACGACCTGGGTAATGCCCAAGGCGCCCAGCACGGTACGGATCAACTGACGAAAATTCGCGTTGTCCTCGACGACCAGCACTTTCAGCCGAGAGCCGTCAAAGCTCTTCATATCCCGCCACCCCCACAGATGAACGGCGATACTATAGCGTCGGGCTGGGACATAGGCCAAGAAAAACGGGCCAAAGGATCGCCCCTTCGGCCCGTTTTGTGATCAGAAGCTGATTCGAGCTTACTCGGCCTTCAGCGCCGTGACCTCGATCTCGACCTTCATGCGGGGGTCGACCAGGGTGCAGGCGATGGTGGTGTTGGCCGGGCGGATGCCCTTGAAATGCTTGCCCAGAATCGGCGCGATGCGCTCGAAATCGGTGGGGTCGGTCAGATAGACATGCACGCGGACCACGTCGGCCAGGGACGAACCGGCTTCGGCCAGAGCGGCCTTGATGGTGGTGAAGGCCTGCTCGGTCTGCTCCAGCACGCCCTCGGCGATCTGACCATTGGCGAAACCGCTGGTGCCAGCCATGAAGACCCAGCGGCCATCGACCACGGCGCGGGAATAGCCGGCAACTTCTTCGAAAGGCGAACCAGAGGAAATCAGACGACGGGACATAGGGGCACACTCCGCATTCAGCGATAAAAATCGAGAGCGCACCATGGGTCTTGCCGCAGCGGCTGGCAAGCCGAAACTTACGCGGCACCCCTTCTTTCCATCAGATCCACCGCCATGCCGTCAGCGGTTTCGACCACCGGCAGCGGCGCCAGATCCTCGCCATCCAGGCAAAGCTCCCAGCCGTGGCTGGGGCATTCGATGATATTGGCTTCGGGGTTCAACCGCCCGCATTTCAGGCTATTGCCACGATGGGGACAGGCCTCGCGGATACAAAGCAATTGCCCCCGCACCTTCAGGACCAGCACGGCCCTGGGGGTATGGCCGGGCAGCAGCAGCAGCCCAGTCCAGCGGCGTTCGCCCTGATGGTCATATTCCCGCAAATGACGGATCGGAATCAGTTCAGCAGCAGTCATGCCGGCATCCCACACGATCAGCCCCCGTTTTCCCATGCCGCCATTATAGACGGCATGGGTTAACAAGATATGTTCGTCAGCGACGCTGCCGGGCCGCCATCTGGGCGTCCACCACCGCCAGCGAGGTGATGTTGACGATTCCGCGCACAGTGGCCGACTGGGTCAGGATATGGGCCGGCTTGGCCACACCCATCAGGATCGGACCGATGGACAGGCCGTCACCCAGCACCTTCGCCATGTTGAAGGCGATGTTGGCGGCATCCAGCGACGGCATGATCAGCAGATTGGCCTCGCCCTTCAGCAGCGAGTCGGGGAAGACCTGCTCGCGGATTTCCGGAGAAAGCGCGGCGTCGGGATGCATTTCGCCATCGACTTCCAGCTTGGGCGCCCGCTCGCGCAGCATCGCCAGGGCTTCGCGCATCTTCAAGGACGAAGCGCTGGGACGGCCGCCGAAGTTGGAGTGGGACAGCAGCGCCACCTTGGGCTCGATACCGAAGCGGCGAACCTCTTCGGCGGCCATCAGGGTCATCTCGGCGATCTGCTCGGCGGTGGGATCGTGGGTGACATAGGTGTCGGCCACGAAATAGGTGCCCTTGTCCAAGAGCAGCAGATTCATCGCCGAAGGAACCTTCACCCCCGACTTCAGGCCGATGATGTCCGTGATATGGCGCAGATGGCTCCAATAGCGGCCGATCACGCCGCAGACCATGGCGTCGGCATCGCCGCGACGAACCATCAGGGCCGCCACCGCGGTGGCGCGGGTCTGCACCACCGTCTTGGCATATTCCGGAGCCACGCCGTTGCGGCACATCAGCTCGTAATATTCTTTCCAATGGTCCTGATGCAGGTCTTCGTCCAGCGGGTCCACCAGCTCGAAATCCACATCGATGCGCAGACGCGATTCGATCTCGTCCAGGCGGTCCTGCACCACGTTGCGCCGCCCCACCAGGATCGGCGTCGCCATGCCTTCATCGACCACCGTCTGGATGGCGCGCAGCACGCGGCGGCTTTCGCCCTCGGCATAGACCACCCGCTTGGGATTGCTGCGGGCGCGGTCGAACAGCGGCTTCATCACCAGGCCCGAGCGATGCACGAAGGCCGACAGCTTTTCGCGGTAGACATCGAAGTCGCGGATCGGACGGGTCGCCACGCCGGTATCCATGGCCGCACGAGCCACCGCCGGAGCGATGTTCAGGATCAGGCGCGGATCGAAAGGCTTGGGAATGATGTATTCGGGACCGAAGGTCAGGCTCTGATCGGCATAGGCCGCCGCGACCTTTTCGTCGGTGTCGGCAAAGGCCAGCTCGGCCAGGGCATGCACCGCCGCCAGCTTCATCTCTTCATTGATGGCGGTGGCGCCCACATCCAGCGCCCCCTTGAAGATATAGGGGAAGACCAGGACATTGTTGACCTGATTGGGGAAGTCGGAACGCCCGGTGGCGACGATGGCGTCGGGACGCGCCGCCTTGGCCGCATCCGGCAGGATTTCCGGGGTCGGATTGGCCAGGGCGAAGACCAGCGGGCGTTCGCCCATCTTCTGCACCATCTCGGGCTTCAGCACGCCGGCGGCGGACAGGCCCAGGAAGACGTCGGCGCCCTCGATCACCTCGCCCAGCGAACGGGCGTTGGTGTCCTGCGCGAAGGGTTCCTTATATTCGTCCATCAGGGCGGTGCGGCCCTTATAGACCACGCCCTCGATGTCGCAGACGGTGATGTTCTCGCGCTTGACGCCCAGACGCACCAGCAAGTTCAAGCAGGCCAGCGCCGCAGCGCCCGCGCCCGAGGCCACCAGACGAATCTCGTCGATGGGCTTGTCCACCAGCTTCAGGCCGTTCAGCAGCGCAGCACCCACGATGATGGCGGTGCCATGCTGATCGTCATGCATCACCGGGATCGACATGCGCTCGCGCAGCTTCTTCTCGACCACGAAACATTCCGGGGCCTTGATGTCTTCCAGATTGATGCCGCCAAAGGTCGGCTCCAGCGCAGCGATGATGTCCACCAGCTTGTCGGGATCGTTTTCCTTGATCTCGATGTCGAAGACGTCGATGCCGGCGAAGTTCTTGAACAGAACGCCCTTGCCTTCCATCACCGGCTTGGCCGCCAGCGGGCCGATAGCGCCCAGCCCCAGCACCGCTGTGCCGTTGGTGATCACCGCCACCAGATTGCCGCGCGCCGTCAGATTGGCGGCCTCGCGCGGGTCGTCCTTGATCATGTCGCAGGCATAGGCCACGCCCGGCGAATAGGCCAAGGCCAGATCGCGCTGGTTGGCCAGGGGCTTGGTGGCGTTGACACTGATCTTACCCGGCGTGGGAAGGCGGTGATATTCAAGAGCGCTTTCGCGGAAATCGTCCGACATGAGTAACTTTCTTTCGCTCCCTGGGTGGGTTTTTTGTGGTTTGAAGAGTTATGCCCAAGCGTGCGGTGCAGCATCAACGAAAAAGGCCCGCCGGAACGAACCGGAGGGCCTTTTCGAACTTGGTGCGGTCAAGAAGACTCGAACTTCCACGGGTTGCCCCACAGCGACCTCAACGCTGCGCGTCTACCAATTCCGCCATGACCGCATAGGACTAGCCGACATCGCTGCCAACCAGTAAGGTTGGCCTGTCTACCAAAACCCGAGACAAGGTTCAAGCTCCGTGTTCGATAACAGCGCCATCGAGTGGATCATCAGCGACGAAAAAGTCGATTACCCCACCGCCCTCGCCTTCATGGAGGCCCGCGCCGCCGCCATCCGCGACGAAGACGCCCCCGAATGCATCTGGCTGCTGGAACACCCGCCGCTCTATACCGCCGGCACCAGCGCCAAGCCCGACGACCTGCTGGACGCCAACCGCTTCCCCGTCTATGACGCCGGACGCGGCGGCCAATACACCTATCACGGCCCCGGCCAGCGGGTGGCCTATGTCATGCTGGACCTGAAAAAACGCGGCGCCGACATCCGCTGCTTCGTCCATGACCTGGAAGAATGGCTGATCCAAACCCTGGCCAGCTTCGGCGTCAAAGGCGAACGCCGCGAAGGCCGCGTCGGCATCTGGGTCGAACGCCCCGCCGCCATCGGCAAGCGCGAAGACAAAATCGCCGCCATCGGTGTCCGCGTGCGTAAATGGGTCAGCTTCCACGGCATCGCCCTAAACATCGACCCAGACCTCTCCCACTTCGGCGGCATCGTGCCTTGCGGGATCAGCCAATACGGCGTCACGTCTCTGTGGGACTTGGGCCACACCCCGACCATGGACGAGGTGGACATGGCGCTGAAAGAGAGCTTTCAGGCGGTGTTCGGAGGTGAGAGGGACGCTTGCGCGGGAGTGAGGCTTAACGCTTAAAGCGGGCTCTGCCCGCACCCGCCAAGGCCTGGGGCCTTGGATTGCCGGATGACAATGAGGTTCGCAATGACTCTTTACCACTATTGCTCAAACGAGGCATTTCTTTCAATTGTATCAAATAAAGAGATATGGGCACCCGAACTATCTATGTCAAATGACTACCAAGAAGGAAAATTGATCATAAATACTGTAAAAACAGCACTTGAGCCGTACCAGAAACATGGCGAAGCAATAAATTATATATTAAATGACCTAAGGAATAACATTGACGAACAAAGGGTTCTTGGCTTTTGCATGTCAGAATCCGGAGATGGGGATGTTCTAAGCCAATGGCGCGGATATGCCAATGATGGCCAGGGCATATCAATAGGATTCAACAAGGATTACTTAGAATCCCTCTGCTCTGAGAGCAGCGGATTGTCACTCAAAAAAGTTTTATACAATGAAAACGAGCAAACAGAACTAATAAACACTCACATCTCCAAAATAATACCCCATATTGAGAGCGGCTTATTCGAAAAAGATGATTCAGCAACAGTTTTTAATAAAAATATATACGTTACATACCCAAAAATAATAAAACTATGGCTTGCCACACAGCCACTAATACCCGCCGCTATGGACGCATACACTATCAAGAACAATGCTTTTCACGAAGAGTGTGAATGGCGTCTAATCTATAGCAACTTTCAAGCTCTTGAAGAGGAGCATGAAATTAAATTTTCATACAGGGCTTCGACAAATAAAATAACGCCTTACAAAAAAATACCGATAAATCACTCTGAATGCGCACCCATAATAAGGGTTGTAATTGGACCAAAAAAACACAACCCCAACCTGGATTATCCAGCGAATTCTTGATACTTACGGCTACAAGGATGTAAAAGTCCATAAATCATCCGCGCCCTATCAGTAGTCTAGGAGGTTTGGAGGCCCAGCCTCCAAGCGGGGTGCGGGGCGGCAGCCCTGCGCTTGGCCGCCAGGACAACAAGCCCCCCCCTACTCGGTCGGCAGTTTCTGGAACCAGTCATAGCCGGGCGGGGCGGCGGGGGTTGTCACTACCGCCTCGACCTCGGCGGATGGCGGGCCTTGGTGGCAGGCGGTGATCATGGCTTGGACTTGGGTCGCGGGGCCGTGGAACAGGGCTTCGACGGAGCCGTCCAGGCGGTTGCGGACCCAGCCAGCAAGGCCGAGAGAGCGGGCGGTCTCGACGGTCCAGCCGCGATACCAGACCCCTTGGACGCGTCCGGTGATGCGGGCGTGGAGGGTTTGGCTGTCGTCGGTCATGGGATGGCTCCGCTGTTGTGGGGATGAATTGAACCACAGAGGCACAGAGACACAGAGGGGAAATATCGTTCCCTCATCCCGATATATTTCCCTCACCCCCTGCCCCTCTCCCGCTTGCGGGAGAGGGGAGAACTCGCAAGAACGCCCTCTTCATCTGTGTCTATCTGCGCCATCTGCGGACAAAAGCAAACCGGGCGGAGAGTTGCCTCTCCGCCCGGCTGTTTGATCTGACTTCGTCGGAAGGGATTAGCCTTCGGCGAATTCGATGATCTTCTGATCCACGGCCAGGCTGTCGCCGGGCTTGGCGTGGATTTTGCCGATGGTGCCATCGCGTTCGGCGCGGAGGATGTTTTCCATCTTCATCGCTTCGACCACGCAGAGCACTTCGCCGGCCTTGATCTCCTGACCTTCGGTCACGGCGACCGAAACCAGCAGGCCGGGCATGGGCGACAGCAGGTACTTGGACATATCCGGCGGAGCCTTGACCGGCATCAGACGAGCCAGCTCGGCGCCACGGGTGCTGTAGACCACGGTCTCGGCCAGCGAGCCGTTGTGGAACAGCTGATAGCCCTGACCCTTGCGGTCAACCTGCACAACGATGTTGTGCTTGTTGTTGTCGGTGACGACGCCACGGAACAGCGGCTCGCCGATATCCCAATCCGAGACCACGGTGATGGTCGGGCCGCCCATTTCGAGGGCATAGCCGCCTTCGATGGACGAGACGGTGTAGGGATATTCGGTGCCGTTGAACACCACGACCCATTCGGAGCCGGGGCTGACTTCATGACCGGGCATCTGGCCGCTGATGGCGCAGGCGCGTTCGACCAGCTTCTGCTTGACGAAGGCGGCGACGGCCACCAGCAGGCGCGGGTCTTCGACCGGCAGATCGGCGGCGGAGAAGCCGTTGGCATACTCCTCGGCGATGAAGTTGGTGGTCAGCTCGCCCTTGACGAAGCGCGGATGAGCCATCAGCGCCGACAGGAACGGGATGTTGTGGCTGAGACCACGGATGTAATACTCATCCAGGGCCTGGCGCATGTTGGTGATGGCCAGTTCACGCACCGGGCCGTAGGAGCACAGCTTGGCGATCATCGGATCGTAGAACATGCTGATTTCGCCGCCTTCATAGACGCCGGTATCAACACGCACCTTATCGCTTTCCGCGGGCGGAATGTAGCGGGTCAGGCGACCGATGGAGGGCAGGAAGTTGCGGTACGGATCTTCGGCGTACACGCGGGCTTCCATGGCCCAGCCCTTGAGCTTCACATCGTCCTGGGTCAGGGGCAGCTTTTCGCCGTAAGCGACGCGGATCATCAGCTCGACCAGATCGAGGCCGGTGATCAGCTCGGTCACGGGATGCTCCACCTGCAGGCGGGTGTTCATCTCGAGGAAGTAGAAGTTGCGCTTGGAGTCGACGATGAACTCGACCGTACCGGCCGACTTATAGTTCACCACCTTGGCCAGAGCCACGGCCTGCTCGCCCATGGCCTTGCGCACGGCTTCGGTCAGGAACGGCGACGGGGCTTCTTCGATCACCTTCTGATGGCGGCGCTGGATCGAGCATTCACGCTCGCCCAGATAGATCACGTTGCCGTGGCTATCGCCGATCAGCTGGATTTCGATATGGCGCGGCTGCTCGATATACTTCTCGATGAAGACGCGGTCGTCGGCGAACGAAGACTTGGCTTCGTTGGTGGCCGAGATGAAGCCTTCATGAGCCTGCAGATCGTTCCAGGCCAGACGCATGCCCTTGCCGCCACCGCCGGCCGAGGCCTTGATCATGACGGGATAGCCGATTTCCTTGGCGATTTTCACCGCTTCGTCGGCATCCTTAATCACGCCCATATAGCCGGGCACGGTGGAAACGCCGGCTTCCTTGGCCAGCTTCTTCGATTCGATCTTGTCACCCATCGCGAAGATCGCATGAGCATCGGGACCGATGAAGACGATGTTGTTGGCAGCCAGCTTCTCTTGGAATTCGCGCTTTTCCGAGAGGAAGCCGTAGCCGGGATGCACGGCCTCGGCACCGGTCTTCTTGCAGGCTTCGACGATCTTGTCGGCCAGCAGGTAGGACTGGGCGGAGGGAGCGGCACCGATATGAACAGCCTCGTCGGCCATCTGCACATGCAGGGCTTCCTTGTCGGCGTCGGAATAGACGGCGACGGTAGCAATGCCCATCTTGCGGCAGGTCTTGATGACGCGGCAGGCGATTTCGCCACGGTTGGCGATCAGGATTTTTTTGAACATCGCGGCGTCCCCCTTAGAGCGGAATGTTCCCGTGCTTACGCCACGGGTTTTCAAGCTGCTTGTCGCGCAGCATGGCCAAGCTGCGGCAGATGCGGCGGCGAGTGGCATGCGGGCGGATCACATCGTCGATGAAGCCGCGATGGCCGGCGACGAAGGGGTTGGCGAACTTCTGGCGATATTCCTCGGTACGGTCAGCGATCTTCTGAGGATCGCCGATATCCTGACGGAAGATGATCTCCACGGCGCCCTTCGGACCCATGACGGCGATTTCCGCCGAGGGCCAAGCGAAGTTGACGTCGCCGCGCAGATGCTTCGAGCTCATCACGTCGTAAGCGCCGCCATAGGCCTTACGGGTAATGACGGTCACCTTCGGCACGGTGCATTCGGCATAGGCATAGAGCAGCTTGGCGCCATGCTTGATGATGCCGTTATATTCCTGAACGGTACCGGGCAGGAAGCCGGGCACGTCCACGAAGGTCACCAGCGGAATGTTGAAGGCGTCGCAGAAGCGCACGAAGCGGGCAGCCTTGCGGCTGGTGTCGATGTCCAGACAGCCGGCGAGAACCATCGGCTGATTGGCGACGATACCAACGGTCTGGCCTTCCATGCGGGCGAAGCCGGTGATGATGTTGGCCGCGTAGGTCGGAGCGATCTCGAAGAAGTCCGCGTCGTCCACGACCTTCAGGATCAGTTCCTTCATGTCGTAGGGCTTGTTCGGGTTCTCGGGGATCAGGGTGTCGAGCGAGGGCTCGATACGATCGGCCGGGTCATTGGTCGGGCGGACCGGCGGCTTCTGCTTGTTGTTGGCAGGCAGGAAGTCGACGAAGCGACGAAGCTGAAGCAGGGCTTCCACGTCGTTCTCGAAGGCCAGGTCGGCAACGCCGGACTTGGTGGTGTGGGTGATCGCGCCACCCAGCTCTTCGGCGGTCACGGTCTCGTGGGTGACGGTCTTCACCACGTCGGGACCAGTGACGAACATGTAAGAGCTGTCCTTCACCATGAAGATGAAGTCGGTCATGGCGGGCGAATAGACGGCGCCGCCGGCGCAGGGGCCCATGATCAGCGAAATCTGCGGGACAACGCCCGAGGCCATCACATTGCGCTGGAACACTTCGGCGTAACCGGCCAGCGAGGCGACACCTTCCTGAATGCGGGCGCCGCCCGAGTCATTCAGACCGATCACCGGAGCGCCGACCTTCATGGCGTGATCCATGATCTTGCAGATCTTCTCGGCATGCGCTTCAGAGAGCGAGCCGCCGAAGACCGTGAAGTCCTGGCTGAACACGAAGACCAGACGGCCATTGACGGTGCCGTAACCGGTGACGACGCCGTCACCCGGAATCGACTGGGCACCCATGCCGAAGTCATGGCAACGGTGTTCCACGAACATATCCCACTCTTCGAACGAGTCGGGATCAAGGAACAATTCGATACGCTCACGTGCCGTCAGCTTGCCCTTTTTATGCTGGGCTTCAATACGCTTGGCACCACCGCCTGCCCAAGCGCGATCGCGCTTTTCTTGCAGCTGTCGGATGATTTCCTGCATGGACTCCCCCGAGTTCTTGGCTTTGTAAGACCCCTTTTGGGTCAGGGCGTTCGGGATAGCATCAACTGAGATGCTAATCCACTAAATTACATCTTTAAGAACGCATGAGAGGCTAACTTTGAAAGCATAGTTCAATGAACCGACCGGCTGACGCAACATCGTTGCGCAGCACCTCTCGGCGCTTGATCGCTTCCTCATCGTCGCCCCAGAACTCGATCTGATAGGTTTCGTCCAGCTGCGAGGCGGCGAAAGCCTCTTCCGCGGTCAGGCGACGCTCGGCCACCGCCAGCCCCAGAACCAGCGACCCCAGCGCCGCCACCGCCGATTGCAAAGCGGTCAGCGCCCAGTCGTCATAGGTCTCGATCTTACGGCGCAGGGCCTCGACGGCGGCGGGCGGCGGCTCGATGGGGCTCAGCCCCTCGGTCACCGGCAGCGCGGCCTCCAGGCTGGTCGCAGCCCAATCCAGCAGCGGCTGCCAGATGCGCTCTTGCCGCTCCACCAGATCGCGGGGCGAGGCGGCGCGGTAGCAGAGCAGATCGGTGCCGACATAGTTCAGCAGATGCGCCAGAACCGGCGCACGCTTGCCCCGCACCCGGTCCAGCGCCGTGCTGGCCAGCTGGGTCAGCGGCATGGTCTGGGGAACGATCTTCTCGCCCTGGGCCAGCCATTCGGCGGCCACGGCCTCGGCCAAAGCGGCATTGGGCAGCACCAGCGGCGTGCCTTCGGGGGTGCGTACGCCGCGCCCGTCCAAAGTCACGGAAAAGCCGGTCTCGACCGCCGAAACGGCGGCCAGCTTATAGAAACGCTTCATGATCCTTATTTCCCGAAGAAATTATCCAACAGGCCGCCGGCAAAGGGCTGGGGTTTGGTATTCTTGGCTGGCTTGGCGGGCTTGGCCGCCGGCTTCTTGACCGGAGCCACGCCCTTGCGCGCCTGAGCCACCGCCGACAGGCAGGGATTGTCATCCATGGTGCCGGTGCTGATAAAGGGAACCAGCAGCCCCAGCGGCCCCAGCACCACGCTGGTGGCGGCTCCGGCCAGTCCCTTGACGATGGCACCCTTGTTGGGGGTCACCCCCGGCTGGGTCATCGGCCCCTGCACATCCAGTGGCACCGCCATGCTCAGCAGGCTGATATCCTTGGGTCGGGGCGTCAGGGTCATGTCCCATTGCTCCAGCCCCAGATTCAGGCTTCCCTGCCCCTGCACCGTCATATGAGCGGTATCGAACAGGAAGCTGTCGCTCTTGGCCAGACCGTCAGTGACGACGAAGCGGCTGACCAGGCATTTCATCTCGGTATCCTTGCCATCGGTCCAAGGCGAGAGCTGGCGCAGCACATCCAGGGCGATGGCGTCGGCGTAAGAGCCTTCGACCTTGCCCTCGCCGGCCACCAGCACGCTTTCGCCGCTGGCCTTGGCCATCAGGGCATGCAAGGTCGCGCCCGAGCCCTTGAGCCGCAGCTTCAAGGTGGACTTGCCGCCCCGCAAGGAGTCCGTCAGACGCAGCCCCAGCAGAACCTCGCCCAGGCCGAATTTGTCGGCATCCACCGCCAGCTGAACCTGCGGCTGCTTGCCGGTGACATCGGCGGCCAGTTCGGCATTGATACGCCCGCCGGCCATGGCGGCGCTGACCGGCGACACCGCCAGCTTGCCGTCGCGCAGATGGGCGGTCAGCTCGGCCTGTTGCAGACTCAGCAGGTCTTCCGTAACCCGCTCGGCCTTCCAAGTCAGATCGGCATTGAGGCTGTTCAGCCCGGCCAGCGGCAAGGGGCTGTCGGAGAACAGGCGGCGGCTGGTTTTCTCGTCAGCCTTGCCGGTATCGGCGTCCTGGCCGGTCAGCTCATCCAGCGCCACCAGCCCCGAGATCAGGCGCGCCTCCAGCGCCGGGCGCTTGCCGTTCAGATGCAGCTGCGCCTCGCCCGCCATGTCCGAACGGCCCACCACCGCCTTGAGATCGGCGAAACGCCAGCCATCGGCGGTGTCGGTGATGCGGGCACTGGCGCGATAGGGACCGGCCTGGGGCAGACCGGCGTCGAAGGCCTTATTGAGCCCCGACAGGCTTTCCCCCTCGGCGGTCACCAGCAGATCGACGCCCCGCAGAGCCAAGGGCTCGCGCAGGCCGCCTTTGATCGACAAAGCCACCGCATCCTTGCGGCCCACCGCCGCATCGATCTCGCTCAGCATCGGCGCCGAAGCCGGACCATGGATGCTGCCGGTGAAGCGCACCGCGCCCAGCGCCGGCAGGCTCAATCCCAGCATGCGCCCGCTTTCCGCCAGATCGGACACCTCGGTGGTCAGCTTCAGCACCATATGCGGGCCGGTCTTCTCGGCGCTGACGGTGCCGTCCAGGGCTCCCACCGCGCCGGGCAGAACCGCCTTCAGCTTGACCGGAAAGGATTTGCCCTGTGTCTTGGCCAGGAAATCATTGAACTGCCCCGCCGAACCCAGCGTCCCCGAGACATCGTAATGACGGCCGTTCCAGGTGCCGCCCGCCAGCACGCCCACCGGAGCGCCGGGAATCGGGGCGTCCAGGCTGAACTTATCCACCATCACCACATCCTCGCGCTTCGAGGCGGCGTCGCGATAGAGGATCTTGCCCTTCTTGATGGCGATCTGCCCCACCGCGAAGCTGGTGGGGGTGACAAAGCTGCTCTGATCCACCGGCGCGATGCCTTTGACCTCGCCGAATTGCCAGTTGGCGCGGCCATGGGCATCGCTTTCCAACAGCAGTTCCGGCTCGTCCAGGATCAGCCGCTGAATCCGCACCTGCCGCCCCAGCAAGGCCACCAGCCCGATATCGGCGGTCAGGCTTTTGACATGCAGCATTTGCGGCTGACTGCTCCAGGCGGCGTTGGACAGCACCACATCCTCGGCCTGCAGCGACGGCGTCAGGGACAGGCGCAGGGACAGGCGGCCCTTGACCTCCAGATCGCGGCCCAAGGACTCTTTCGCCAGCTTGGCCAGCACGGCGCGATAAGAGGCGACATCGATGGACTTGGCCACCGCCACCAGCGCCACCATCAAGGACAAGGCCGCCAGCAGCGCCAGTTTCAGAATTAGACCTAGGCGCATGCGCGTCCCCCTACCAGCCCGTCCAGCAGGGCGGGCAGCCCCTCGTAATCATTGGCGACGGCTTCGGCTCCGGCGGCTTCCAGCTCTTCCGGCGGATGATTGCCCCAGGCCACCCCCAGCGCATGGGCTCCGGCTTGGCGGGCCATCAGCATGTCATAGGCGGTATCGCCGATCATCACCGCCGCCGCCGCGTCAACTCCGGTTTCTCCCAGCGCCCGCATCATCATGGCCGGATGCGGCTTGCTGGGATTGTCGTCTGCCGTCTGCATGGTCAGAAAGCGGCCATGCAGGCCATGACGGTCGAGCATGGCGTCAAGGCCGCGCTTGGACTTGCCGGTGGCGATGCCCAGCAGCCAGCCGTCTTCCTCCAGCCGGACCAAGGCCTCGACGGCGCCGGGGAACAGGGGCTCGGAGTGATCGGGGTGGCCGCGCAAGGTCACGAAGGCGTCCTTGTAGGAATGCGCCACCGCCAGGGCCAGGGCCTCGTCGGGCTCGGGCAGCAGGCGGGCGCAGGCCTCGACCAAGGACAGGCCGATGATGCGGCGCACCGCTTCCGGGCGCGGCTCGCCCAGACCATGCATCTGCCAGGCAAGAGTCATGGCGGCAACGATATTATGCTGGCTGTCGATCAGAGTACCGTCGACATCAAAAACCGCTAGGCGAAGGATTGTGCTCATGGACGCTTCATTGTCTGACTTTTCGGCAGTCTAGCCCAGAGCGCCCCTCGGCTCCACCAAAAGCATGGCGGTCACTCGGCCTTGAGATTCCGCCACAGGGGTGCGAAGACCTCGTCCGCGGTTTTGCCGAAGGCCGTCTTGAACGCCTGCTGCTCTTCCTGGCTCAACCGCTTCAGCGGACCGAACAGGGCGGCGAACATCAGTTCGAAATCCTCGTCGCCAAAGGGACGGCGGGGCGAGGCCCCCTCTTGCTTGCCCTTGGGCAGCAGGAAGACGGACACCGACAGGCTGACCGCCTGATGCTCGTGCTGCATCAGCTTGATCAGCCAATCCTTGCGCGGCTCGAAGCGTTTGAAGCTTTCGGCGATCTTGGCCAGAACGCTCCACAGCACGACCTGGGCCCGAGGATCATCCAGGAAGTCATCCCAGGAAAAAGGCGGAAAGGGCTGCGCCCGCAGCGCCGCCACGATCTCGGCGCAGCCCTTGGCCAAGGTCGCCTGAGCATCGCCCATCACCACATGGATGAAGTTGAAATAATTGGGCAGATAGTCCCGCGACAGCTCGCCGCTTTGGATGATCTCGGCCAGCGGCGAGACCAGCAGCCGCTGATAGGGATCGTCATTCTCGTCCAGCGGCAGATTGCGCGCCGCCGCCTCGGCCATGCCCGCCAGCAAGGGCGAGACCGAAAAGGCCGCCGCCGCCTTGTGCAGCATGTCCGGCCCCGCCGAGGCTCCGGCATATTGCCGATCCACCGCCTGCACGAAAGCCTCGACCACCTTGACGGCGAAGCGCCGCAGCTCGGACGAGGCATCCACGGGGGTGGCGTCGCTCATTGCCTAGTCCTCGTCGAAGGAGACGAAGGGCTCGCCCGCCTCGGCCTCGTTGAAGCCGAAAAAGGCCCAACTGGCCGCCATATGCTCGGGCAAGGGCGCCTGCACCGAGATGGTGCCCTTCTTCGGATGCGGAACCTGTACCGCCCGGGCATGCAGATGCAGCTTCTTGCTGACCCCCTGCCCGGTCAAATAAGCCTCTTGCCCGCCATATTTGCCGTCGCCCTGAATGGGCGTGCCCAGCAAGGCGCAATGAGCCCGCAGCTGGTGGGTGCGCCCGGTGCGGGGCTCCATCTCCAGCCAAGCCGCCTTCTTCAAGGCCCGCTCCACCACCCGGTAATAGGTGACGGCCCGCTTGCCCTCGTCCTCGTCCACCTGAACCTTGTCGCCCAGACGCCCGCCGCCCATCTTGGCCAAAGGCGCATCGATGCGGCCCATGGGATGCTTCGGCACACCGACCACCAAAGCCCAATAGCACTTCCGCGCCGAACGGCTGCGGAACGAGGCCGCCAGCTTGGCCGCCGCATTGGCATTGCGCCCCAGCAGCAAAGCGCCGCTGGTGTCCTTATCCAGGCGATGCACCAGACGCGGCCGCTCGTCCGCCCCAAAGCGCAAGGCATCCAACATCGCATCCAGATGCTTATCCATGCCGGTGCCGCCCTGAACCGCCAAACCCGGCGGCTTGTTCAAGACGATCACATCGTCGTCGATATAGAGAACCGCCTCCTGCAACGCCCTGGCGTCGGCATCCGTCACCTTGGCCACAGCCTTGGGCTTGGGCTTGGGCGCCGCCTCGGGGTCCGGCTCGGCCAAGGGCGGAACCCGGATCTCCTGACCCACCTCTAGCCGCTGATTGGCCTTGGCCCGCTTGCCGCCCACCCGCACCTGCCCCGTGCGCAACAGCTTCTCCAACATGCCATGATTGACCTGCGGAAAATGCCGCTTGAACCAACGATCCAACCGAACATCGGCATCGTCTTCGGAAACAGGGATGGTCTGAACTGCGGACAAAATAGCGGACTCGTCGAAATGGAATGGATCGAGCACCATTGTAGAGGGGGGAGTGCCGGAGTGCTACCGCTGAATTATGGCGGGGATGGCGGGTAACTTTCTTGGCATGGCGATTGTTCTGGGCGCTGCCCAGACCCGCCAAGGGCCGCAAGGCCCTTGGAGCCCTGTCCCTCATATTGAGCAGGCTGAAAGGCATATTTCGGCCAGTCCAGCTTCTTACGCACCTTTGCCGCGAGCCATAGGGAAACAGGAATCAACAAAGAAAACCACCCAAAGAATCCCAGAGCCTCTGCCTGATTTCCGGGACCATAAAGTATCGAAAGAATCGGTGGTCCACCCAGAAGCCAAGAAAAAGCTATGTTTGTGAATAAAGCCATCAGAGCAACAAACAGAATTGCATATGCGTCAATTCTCTTTTGCTGCTCCAAACTTGGCATCACATGTTTCTCCAGGGTTCCAAGGGCCTCGCGGCCCTTGGCGGGTGTGGGCAGCGCCCACATCACAGTCCCATCACCCCTCCAGCCTTGCCTCTTGGGCACGGCTTCCATGGCAGTGTGGATGAAGACTCATACTCACTCACCACCCTTGCGGTCGCGCAGCTTGTCCCAGTAATCCAGACGTTTTTTGATCTCGCGCTCGAAGCCGCGTTCGACGGGTTGATAGAAGCGGCGGCGCTCCATGCCTTCGGGGAAGTAGTTCTGCCCCGAGAAGCCGTCGGCGGTGTCGTGGTCATAGGCATATCCCTTGCCGTAGCCCAGGTCCTTCATCATGCGGGTGGGGGCGTTGAGGATATGCATGGGCGGCATCAGGGAGCCGGTTTCCTTGGCGGCTTTGACCACGGCCTTATAGGCGGTGTAGGCGGCGTTGGATTTGGGGGCGGTGCCGAGATAGATCACCAGCTGGGCCAGGGCCAACTCGCCCTCGGGAGAACCCAGGCGTTCATAGACATCCCAGGCGGCCAGGGCCTGCACCACGGCTTGCGGGTCGGCCAGGCCGATGTCCTCGACGGCGAAGCGGGTCAGGCGTCGGGCGATGAATAAGGGATCTTCGCCCCCGGCCAGCATGCGGGCCATCCAATAGAGCGCCGCGTCGGTGTCCGAGCCTCGCAGAGATTTATGCAAGGCGCTGATCAGATTGTAGTGACCTTCCTGGGCCTTGTCGTACAGCGGGGCGCGTTTCTGCACCAGCTTGGCCAAAGCGGCGGGGTCCAGGGGCTGATCGGCTGGGAAGGCGAGAACCTCTTCCACCAGATTGAGGAAATAGCGCCCGTCGCCATCGGCCATGGCCTTCAGGGCGGCGCGGCCTTCCTCGGTCAGGTTCAGGCTTTTGCCGCTCAAAGCTTCGGCGCGGGCGATCAGTTGGTCGAGGGCTTCGTCATCAAGGCGCTTGAGCACCATCACCTGCATGCGCGACAGCAGGGCGGCGTTCAGCTCGAAGGAGGGGTTTTCGGTGGTCGCCCCCACCAGCACCACGGTGCCATCCTCGACAAAGGGTAGGAAGCCGTCTTGCTGTGCGCGGTTGAAGCGGTGGATCTCGTCGACGAACAGCAAGGTTCCCTGCCCGCCGGCGCGGCGCTTGGCGGCGGCGTCGAAGACCTTGCGCAGATCGGCAACCCCTGAGAACACCGCCGAGAGGGGCTCGAAATAGAGGTCGGTTTGCTCCGCCAGCAAGCGGGCGATGGTGGTCTTGCCGCAGCCGGGCGGCCCCCACAGGATCACCGAGCTGAGGCGATGCTGCGCCAGCATGCGGCCCAGAGGACCATCGGCCCCGACCACATGCCCCTGCCCCACCACCTCGCCCAGGCTTTGCGGCCTGAGCCGGTCGGCCAGGGGACGGGGCGCCTGCGCATCGAACAATCCGGCCAAGATGTCCGCCTTAATTGTCGATGGACAGATTGAAGGTCTGCCCTTGGCGGCGGATGGTCAGCTCCCACACTTGCGGCTTGTCGTCCAGCGCCGCCTTCAGGTCGGAGACCAGAGCGATGGGACGGCGGTTGACCTTCAGCACGATATCGCCGGGCTGGAATTGCAGACGCGCGGCAATGGTGCCCGGCTTGAGGGCGATGATGGTGACGCCCGGCTCGACGCTTTCCAGCCCCACCTCGTCGGCCAGGGCCGGATTCATATTGGCCATCTTGGCGCCGGCGAAGGGATTGTGACCGGTCACTTCCCAAGCATCGCGGGCCGGCGTTTCAGGCGGCGACGCCAGCTTCAGAGTGACGCTGGTGGGCTGGCCGCCGCGCATCACCGACAGCTCGGCAGTAGAGCCGACCGTCAGCATAGCGATGCGGAAGCGCATGGCCTCGGGGTCATCCACCGGCTTGCCGTTGACGCCGGTGACGATATCGCCCACCCGCAATCCTCCGGCCTCGGCCGGGCCGCTCTTGGTGATGCCGTTGATCAGCACGCCCATGGGGCGATCCAGCTTCAGGGATTGATACATCTCGGCGGTCACCGCCTGCCCGCTGGCCCCCAGCCAGGGCCGCTGAGCCTTGCCGCCGCTGGTGATCTTGCCCAGCACCGACTTGACCATGTTGGAGGGGATGGCAAAGCCGATCCCCACCGAGCTTCCCGTCTGGGAATAGATCTCGGAATTGATGCCGATCAGCCGCCCCTGGATATCCACCAGAGCGCCGCCGGAATTGCCGGGATTGATCGCCGCATCGGTCTGAATGAAAGAGCGATAGTCCGACAACCCTACCTCGGTCCGGGCCAAGGCCGAAACGATGCCCATGGTCACCGTCTGGCCGACACCGAAGGGATTGCCCAGGGCCAGCACCAGATCACCAACCTCCAGAGCATCGGAATCCCCCAGGGTCAGGACCGGCAATTGCGCACCGCCGGTATTGATCTTCAGCACCGCCAGATCGGTGCGCTCATCGATGCCCAGGATGGTCGCCTCGAACTCGCGGCGATCCGACAGCACCACAGTGATTTCCTGGCTGTTGCGGATCACATGGTTGTTGGTCACCACCACGCCGTCGGGGCGCACGATCACGCCCGAGCCCAGGGATCGCTCCACGCGTTCTTGCGGCACGCCCTGGCTTCGGTTGAAGAACTGGCGGAAGAAGGGATCGGCCATCAGGGCCGACGGCTGCTCACGCACGACACGGCGGGTATAGATGTTCACCACCGCCGGGGCCACCTGCTTGACCACCGGGCTGAAGCTCATCTGCGCCTGCTCGCGGTTTTGCGGCACCGTCTGAGCCGAAGCGGCCGCGGGGGCGGTCAGAACCAGCAGGCAAAGCATCAGGCGCTTGAACATCTTGGGCTTCCCTTACAATCGAACCGGCAGTTTAGCATTGCAAAGAGTGGATGGAAATTGCGCGGAGCAATGGAACCCCATGGGCGCGGGCCAATCACCCCTGCAAAACAAAAGAGGCAGCCGGTAAGGGCTGCCTCTTTCGATCGCTGACGCGAAAAGCGGGGATTATTCCTCGCCTTCGTCCTTGATCACCACCGGACCGGAATCCTGGCCCTTGGCGGTGGGGTCGCGGTCGACCAGCTCGATGATGGCCATCGGAGCGGCGTCGCCATAGCGGAAACCAGCCTTCAGGACGCGGGTGTAACCGCCCTGACGGGTCTTGTAACGCTCGGCCAGGGTCGAGAACAGCTTCGAGACGATCTTCTCGTCCTTCAGATAGCTGATGGCCTGACGACGAGCGTGCAGGTCGCCGCGCTTGCCCAGGGTGATCAGCTTGTCGGCAACGGGACGCAGGTCCTTGGCCTTGGGCAGAGTGGTCTTGATCTGCTCATGCTTCAGCAGGGCGTGGGCCAGGCTGATGAACAGGGCCTTACGGGCGGTGCTGTCGCGATTGAGCTTACGACCGGACATTCCGTGACGCATGTGATGTCTCCTCTGGGCTTGGCGTCGCGCACGACGCCGATCAAAACAAGCCCCCCGCCGCGGTCCCGATTTTGTGGATCAGGCCGTGTACGGGGGGATGAAAAAAATCAGATCAATAGGGCTCTTCCAGCTTCTTGGCCAGGTCCTCGATGTTTTCCGGCGGCCAATTCGGGATTTCCATGCCCAGATGCAGGCCCATCTGAGCCAGCACTTCCTTGATCTCGTTCAGCGACTTACGGCCGAAGTTCGGAGTACGGAGCATTTCCGCCTCGGTCTTCTGCACCAGATCGCCGATATAGATGATGTTGTCGTTCTTCAGGCAGTTGGCCGAACGAACCGACAGTTCCAGCTCGTCCACCTTGCGCAGAAGGTTCTTGTTGAAGGGCAGCTCGTCCTTCTTCTCTTCTTCCGAGACCGCCTGGGGCTCTTCGAAGTTGATGAACAGCTGCAGCTGGTCCTGCAGAATGCGGGCGGCCAGGGCCACTGCGTCCTCAGGGGTCACAGCGCCGTTGGTCTCGATCTGCATCGACAGCTTGTCGTAATCGGTGACCTGACCGACGCGGGTGTTCTCGACCTTGTAGGCGATCTTGCGGACCGGCGAGAAGATGGCGTCGATGGGGATCAGGCCGATCGGCGAGTCCTCGGGACGGTTCAGGGTGGCGGCGACATAGCCCTTACCGCTTTCGACGGTCAGTTCCATGTTCAGCTTGGCGCCCTCGTCCAGAGTGCACAGCACCAGGTCGGGATCCATGATATCGATGTCGTGACCGGCCTCGATCATCCCAGCCTTCACTTCGCCGGGGCCGGTGGCACGAAGGCTCATGCGCTTCGGGCCCTCGCCATGCATGCGCAGGCCCAGGGTCTTGATGTTCAGGATGATGTCGGTGACGTCTTCACGCACGCCGGGGATCGACGAGAACTCGTGCAGCACGCCCTCGATCTGAATGGCGGTCACCGCGGCGCCCTGCAGCGACGAGAGCAGAATGCGGCGCAGCGCGTTACCCAGGGTCAGACCGAAACCGCGTTCCAGCGGCTCGGCAACCACAGTGGCACTGCGAGCCGGATCGGCACCCAGGTCGATGTGGAGCTTGTTCGGTTTAATCAGTTCCTGCCAGTTGCGTTGAATCACGGGCGTAGCCTCATGCTAGTAACGGCAGACGGAGCCGTATTGTATCAACGGCACAACCGCCGGCCCACGAAGGACCGGCGGCGGCACCAAGGAAATAAAGAGCCTTAGACCCGGCGACGCTTGCGCGGACGGCAACCGTTGTGCGGGATCGGCGTAACGTCGCGGATCGAAGTGATCGCGAAGCCGACGGCCTGCAGAGCACGCAGAGCGGACTCACGGCCAGCGCCGGGACCCTTCACCTCGACTTCCAGGGTACGCATGCCGTGTTCGGCGGCCTTGCGGCCCGCGTCTTCGGCAGCCACCTGGGCGGCATAGGGGGTCGACTTGCGCGAGCCCTTGAAGCCCTGCATGCCCGACGACGACCAGGCAATGGTGTTGCCCTGCGCGTCGGTGATGGTGATCATGGTGTTGTTGAACGTCGAGTTCACGTGCGCGACACCGGAAGTGATGTTCTTCCGTTCGCGACGACGCGGACGCTGGGCAGCAGCCTTGGCCATGTTACCTCGTAGCCTTCTTCTTGCCGGCGATCGGCTTGGCCGGACCCTTGCGGGTACGGGCGTTGGTGTGAGTGCGCTGGCCATGGACCGGCAGGCCACGGCGATGACGCAGGCCGCGATAGCAGCCCAGGTCCATCAGACGCTTGATGTTCATCGCAACATCGCGGCGCAGATCGCCCTCCACGATGAAGTCGCGATCGATCAACTCGCGGATCTTGAGAACTTCGTCGTCAGAGAGCTGGTTCACCCGCTTCTCTTCCGCAATGCCGACCTTCTCGATGATCTGCTGCGCCTTGGCGCGGCCAATCCCATGGATGTAGGTCAACGAGATCAACACCCGCTTGTTCGTCGGGATGTTAACGCCAGCGATACGCGCCAAGGCTTTACTCCTCAGTCAAATACAGTTTCTAAACCCAAGCTCGCGGCTGGGAAACCGAAGGTGCGCGATTATAGGGCGAATCTTCGCCCTGTCAACGCGATTCAGCCTTCGACAATTTCCTTAAGCCGCAAAGTGACTTCCGCGATAGGCAAAGTGCCATCGACCAGTTTCAAAACGCCCTTCTTCTCGTAGTGGGGAAGGATGGGGGCGGTCTGAGCGTGATAAGCATCCAGTCGGGACTGCACGGTCGCGGCATTGTCGTCGGCGCGACGAGAAAACTCGGTGCCGCCGCAAGAGTCGCAAACGCCGTCCGTCTTCGGACGCTGGAACTTGTCGTGATAGCCGGCGCCACACTTAGCGCAGGTAAAGCGCCCGGTGATCCGCTCGACGATCAGATGATCAGGAACGCGCACTTCGATGGCGGCATCGATCTTGATGCCGCGCTCGGTCAGCATGACATCCAGGGCCTCGGCCTGCGCAACAGTGCGCGGGAAGCCGTCCAGGATGAAGCCCTTGGCGCAGTCGGGCTGGGTGATGCGATCGGAGATGATGCCCACCACGATTTCGTCGGAGACCAGCTGGCCGGCATCCATGACGGCCTTGGCCTTCTTGCCGATCTCGGAACCGGCGGCCACGGCGGCGCGCAGCATGTCACCGGTGGACAGCTGGATCAGGCCGTAATCGTCCTGCAGGCGCTTGGCCTGGGTTCCCTTGCCGCCGCCAGGCGGGCCCAACAGAATCAGATGCATCTTAGCCTCGCTTTCCTCGCAGTTTGGCCTTTTTGATAAGGCCTTCATATTGATGCGCAAGCAAATGCGACTGGATCTGCGCGACGGTGTCCATGGTCACGGTCACGGCAATCAGCAGGCTGGTGCCGCCGAAATAGAAGGGCACCGAGAAGCGGCTGATCAGCAGTTCCGGCAGGATCGACAGGGCAGCCAGATAGGCGGCCCCCAGAACCGTCAGACGGGTCAGCACATAATCCAGATGATCCGAGGTGCTCTTGCCGGGGCGAATGCCGGGGATAAAACCGCCATGCTTCTTCAGATTGTCGGCGGTATCCACAGGATTGAACACCACAGCGGTATAGAAGAAGGCGAAGAAGACGATCAGACCCAGATACAGCGCCAGATAGAGGGGCTGGCCGCGACCCAGCAGGGTCAGCACGGTGTTCAGCCATTCAGGCCCGCCATTGGCGGCGAAACCGGCAATGGTGATCGGCATCAAGAGGATCGAGCTGGCGAAGATCGGCGGGATCACGCCCGAGGTATTGATCTTCAGAGGCAGATGGCTGGATTCGCCGCCATAGACCTTGTTGCCCATCTGACGCTTGGGATATTGCACGATGATGCGGCGCTGAGCGCGCTCGATAAAGACGATCATCGCAATGATGCCCGCGCCCATCAGCACCAGGAAGACGATCAGCGCCGGCGACATCGCGCCGGTGCGGCCCATTTCCAGGGTGTTGGCGATGGCTGCCGGCAGGTTGGCGACGATACCGGCGAAAATGATCAGCGAGGTGCCGTTGCCGACGCCACGGGCCGTGATCTGCTCACCCAGCCACATCAGAAACATGGTGCCACCCACCAGCGTCACCACGGTGGTGAAGCGGAAGAACAGGCCCGGGTCCAGCACGGCAGCGCCACCCTTGCCGCCCATGCTTTCCAGGCCGACGGCGATGCCATAGGCCTGCACAGCGGCGATGATCACGGTGGCGTAGCGGGTGTACTGATTGATCTTCTTACGGCCCTGCTCGCCCTCTTTCTTGAGAGCGTCCAGGCTGGGGACCACGGTGGTCATCAGCTGCAGGATAATCGAGGCCGAGATATAGGGCATGATGTTCAGCGCAAAGACGGTCATGCGCTTCAGCGCGCCGCCGGCGAACATATCGAACATGCCCAGAATGCCGCCGCCCGACTTGTTGAATACTTCAGCCAGGGCATGAGGGTCGACGCCCGGCACCGGAATCCAGGTGCCGAGACGATAAACGATCAGAGCCGCCAGGGTGAACCACAGGCGCTTCTTGAGTTCGGTCGCCTTGGAGAAGACGCCCATATTCATATTGGCTGCGAGCTGCTCAGCGGCCGATGCCATGCCCCACTCCGAACCCTTGAGAGATCTGATCCTGCACTTTCCCAGGGACGCCATAAGCGGCCAATCTTGGAAAGGCATACGAATAACATACTATCACGCACCCCGACGGCCGGGTCCCCATGTCGGAGATCCGGCCAATCGAAGCGTGTGTAAAGACGCCTTAGGCGGCGGCTTCAGCCTTGGGGGCCAGAACCACCAGGGTCCCACCGGCAGCCTCGACGGCAGCCTTGGCACCGGCGGTCGCGCCGGCAACCTCGATGGTCACCTTGGCCTTGAGGGCGCCACGGCCCAGCAGGCGAACGCCGTCCAGAACGTCGGAGATCACACCGGCAGCCACCAGGGTGGCGGCAGTGATGGTCTCGGCAGCGTTCACCTTGCCGGCGTCAATGGCCACCTGCAGGCGGTCCAGATTGACTTCGGCGAAGTCCAGACGGAAGGGGTTCTTGAAGCCGCGCTTCGGCAGACGCCGATAGATCGGCATCTGACCACCCTCGAAGCCATTGATGGCCACGCCGGTGCGCGAGGTCTGACCCTTGACACCACGGCCACCGGTCTTGCCCTTGCCCGAGCCGATACCGCGGCCGACGCGGATGCGCGCCTTGCGGGCGCCTGCGTTATCGCGAATGTCGTTCAGTTTCATTTCTTTAATCCTTACGGCGCCACCGCCGCTTCGTGATCCGTCGAAGGGCGCGTTCCCTGTTATCCAGGAAACGCGCCTTATTCAACCGCTCCCCGCCTTAGGCCTCTTCGACCTTCAGCAGGTGATGCACCTTGTTGATCATGCCGCGGACCGAAGGAGTGTCCTCCAGTTCGCGGGTACGGTGGAGCTTGTTCAGGCCCAGGCCGATCAGGGTAGCTTCCTGATCCTTGGTGCGGCCGATGGGGCTGCCCACCTGGGTCACCTTGACGGTCTTGGTCGCCATTGTGATTACTCCTTGGTAGCAGCGGCAGCAGCAGCGCCATCGCGGCGGCCGACGATCTCGCCGACCTTCTTGCCACGCTTGGCAGCCACCTGGCGGGGCGAAGCCACGCCAACCAGGGCGTCGAACGTCGCCTTGATCATGTTGTGCGGGTTCGAGGTGCCAATGCACTTGGCAACCACGTCCTGCACACCCATGGTCTCGAAGACGGCGCGCATCGGACCACCGGCGATGATACCGGTACCGGCGGGAGCCGCACGCAGCACGACGCGGCCGGCACCGAAGTGACCATTGGCGTCATGATGCAGGGTACGACCCTCGCGCAGAGCAACACGGATCATGTTGCGCTTGGCCTGCTCTGTCGCCTTGCGGATGGCTTCGGGGACTTCGCGAGCCTTGCCGGTACCATAACCGACCTTGCCCTTTTCGTCGCCGACGACCACCAGAGCGGCGAAGGCGAAGCGACGGCCACCCTTCACCACCTTGGCGACACGGTTGATATGAACGAGCTTGTCGACGAGATCGCTCTCCTCGCGCTGGGCTTCGGTCTGGGGGGCGTTGCGACGCTGACCGCGCTCGCCACGCTCTCCGCGTTCACCGCGGCCCGGACGCTCACCACGCTCGGAATTCGGGTTACGTGCCATGATGCGACCCCTTTAGAACGACAGCCCGCCTTCGCGGGCGGCATCGGCCAGGGCCTTCACCCGGCCATGGTAAATATAGCCGCCACGGTCGAACACCACCTCGGTGATGCCGGCCTTAATGGCGCGCTCGGCGATGAGCTTGCCGACACGAGCGGCAGCCGCGATATCGGCCCCGTTCTTCAGCTCGCCCTTAAGTTCCTTGTCGACCGTGGAAGCGGCGGCAACAGTGACGCCCTTCGAATCGTCGATGAGCTGCACATAAATGTGCTTCGACGAACGGAACACGGACAAACGCGGACGACCGTTCGACTTCTTGCGAAGCGAGATACGGTTGCGCTCCTGACGGCGCAGAAAAAGTTCTTTCGACGACAACATGGCGTGGCCTTACTTCTTCTTGCCTTCCTTGCGGAGGATCGTTTCGTTTTCGTACTTGATGCCCTTGCCCTTGTAGGGCTCGGGACCACGGTACGCACGGATTTCAGAGGCGATCTGGCCGACGCGCTGACGATCCTTACCAGTGACGGAGATGCTGGTGGGCTTCTCGCACTTGATGGTGATGTCATCCGGGATCGGATAGTTCACGTCATGGCTGAAACCGAGGGCCAGCTGCAGGACATTGCCCTGCACGGCCGCGCGGTAACCAACGCCGTTGATTTCCATGTTCACGGTGAAGCCTTCGCTCACACCCTTGACCATGTTGTTAAGCAGCGCACGGGTCGTGCCCCACATCATCCGAGCGCGCTTGCTCTCGGACTTCGGCTTGACCCACAGCTTGTCGCCGTCCAGCGAAGTTTCCACGTCATCGACAATGGTGAGCGCGGTAGCGCCCAGCTTGCCCTTAACGGAGACCTCGGAACCGGCGATGGTCACGGTGACGCCGGCAGGCACCACCACGGGATATTTACCAACTCGCGACATATCCGGGCTCCTTAGAAGACCTGGCAGAGGACTTCGCCGCCAACATTGGCGACGCGGGCCTCGGCATCAGACATCACGCCACGCGGAGTCGACAGGATCGAGATACCCAGGCCGTTGGAAACCTTCGGCAGGTCCTTGATCTTCGAGTAAACGCGGCGGCCGGGCTTGGAAACGCGAGAGATCTCGCGGATCACGGGCTGGCCTTCATGATACTTCAGTTCGATGGTCAGTTCGGCAATGCCCGCACGGACATCAGCCTGGCTGTAACCACGGATATAGCCTTCACGCTTCAGCACTTCGAGTACATTGGCGCGGAGACGGGAAGCCGGCGCCACAACGGAGGCCTTGCGGGCCATCTGTCCGTTGCGGATACGCGTCAGCATATCCCCAAGGGGATCGGTCATCATCTTCGGCGTCTCCTTACCAGCTGGACTTCACCATGCCGGGAATCAGGCCCTTCGAGCCCAATTCGCGCAGCTGGACGCGGCAGAGTTTGAACTTGCGGTAGTTGCCGCGGGGGCGACCCGTCACTTCGCAACGCAGACGGATACGGGTCTGCGACGAGTTACGGGGCAGCTGGGCCAGCTTCAGGACGGCGTCGAAACGGTCCTCGGGGGCCGCGGCCTGATCCTTGATCACGGCCTTCAGCTTGGCGCGGCGGTCGGCGAACTGCTTCGCCATGCGCTCACGCTTCTTGTTACGCTCAACAGAGCTAGTCTTAGCCATTGTCGATCTCCTGTCGCGCTCAGCTGGCGAACGGCAATTCGAAAGCCTTGAGGAGAGCCTTGCACTCCTCGTCGGTCTCGGCGGTCGTCACGAACACGATATCCATGCCACGAACGCGATCAACGCGGTCGTAATTGATTTCCGGGAACACGATCTGCTCCTTCAGGCCCAGGGCATAGTTGCCACGGCCGTCGAAGCTCTTCCCGGGCACGCCGCGAAAATCGCGGACGCGCGGCAAGGCGATGGTGATCAGGCGATCGAGGAATTCGTACATGCGTTCCTTGCGCAGGGTCACCTTGACACCCACGACCTGGTTTTCACGCAGCTTGAAACCGGCGATCGACTTCTTGGCCTTGGTGACCACCGGCTTCTGACCAGCAATCGCGGTCAGATCGGTGATGGCACCTTCGATCTTCTTGGAGTCGAGAGCAGCCTCGCCGACACCCATGTTGATAACGATCTTGTCCAGCTTCGGCACCTGGAGCGGGTTCGCATAATTGAACTGCTCCTGAAGGGCCTTGCGGACCACGTTATCGTAATGCTCACGCAAACGCGCAGCCATAGTCAGTGCTCCCTTCAGCGATCGATCTGCTCACCCGACTTGCGGGCGACGCGGACCTTAGTGCCGTCCTCAAGGGTCTTGAAGCTGACGCGGGTCGCTTCATTGCTCTTGGGGTCGATTTGCGCGACGTTGGAGAGGTGCATCGGCGCCTCAACCTTCACCAGGCCACCCTGGCTGGTCATGGACGGACGGGTGTGCTTGGTCACCACATTCACGCCCTGAACCACGACGCGGTTCTCGGAGGGGATCACGCTCAGCACTTCGCCGCGCTTGCCCTTGTCCTTGCCGGCGATCACGATAACCTGATCGCCCTTTTTAACCTTCGCGGCCATTACAGCACCTCGGGAGCCAGGGAAATGATCTTCATGTACTTCTTGGCGCGCAATTCACGGGTAACCGGGCCAAAAATACGGGTGCCGATGGGCTCGCCCTGCTTGTTGATCAGGACAGCGGCATTGCGATCAAAGCGGATGGCCGAACCATCGGTCCGGCGGATCTCCTTAGCGGTACGCACGATCACTGCACGATGAACGTCGCCCTTCTTGACGCGACCCCGGGGGATCGCCTCCTTGATGGACACGACGATCACATCGCCGACATGGGCGATGGTGCGGTGAGAACCGCCAAGAACCTTGATGCACTGCACCCGGCGGGCTCCCGAATTATCGGCGACGTCCAGGTTGGTTTGCATCTGGATCATATCGTTTCTTTCCTTTTGCTAGCCGGAAAAGCTCCGTCTTACGACGAAGCTTCCTCGGTGACAACAGTCCAGCACTTGGTCTTGGAAATCGGGGCGCATTCTTGAATGCGGACGACTTCGCCGACCTTGACGCTGTTGGTCTCGTCATGCGCGGCGTACTTCTTAGAACGCCGGATGAACTTCTTGTACACGGGGTGCATCACGCGCCGCTCGACACGGACGACAATAGTCTTGTCCATGGCGTCGGACACGACCACACCCTGAAGAATGCGCTTGGGCATTGGTCGATCTCCTTAGGAAGCGGCGCGAGTGGCGACCAGCAGGGTCTGGATCGTCGCGATTTCACGACGAACCTGACGCACGCGGGCCGTGTTCTCCAGCTGGCCAGAGGCCTTCTGGAAACGCAGGTTGAACTGCTCCTTCTTCAGCTCGACGAGACGCTCGTTCAGCTGATCAGGGGTCTTAGCGCGCAGTTCGGCAACGACATTGGCCATGATCAAGCCTCCCCAGCCAGACGCTGAATGAACTTGGTCTTGATCGGCAGCTTGGCAGCGGCCAGAGCAAAACCCTCGCGGGCGATGTTCTCGGCAACACCATCAACTTCGAAGATGATGCGACCGGGCTTCACGCGGGCGGTCCAGAATTCGGGCGAACCCTTACCGGAGCCCATACGCACTTCAGCGGGCTTGGTCGAGACGGGCAGGTCCGGGAAAATCCGGATCCACACACGGCCTTGACGCTTCATGTGGCGGGTCAGAGCGCGGCGAGCGGCCTCGATCTGACGAGCGGTGATGCGCTCCGGCTCCAAGGCCTTAAGGCCGTAGGCGCCGAAGTTGAGTTCGAAACCGCCCTTGGCCAGGCCGTGGATACGACCCTTATGCGCCTTGCGGTATTTCGTACGTTTCGGACTAAGCATTTCCGTTCACGTCCATCAAGGGGTTAGCGCTGGTGCTGGCCGGCGGGAGCCGCGGCCTGACCTTCGGCGGCGCGCTTGTCCTGCGCCATCGGGTCGTGGGCCATGATCTCGCCCTTGAACACCCAAACCTTCACGCCGCAAGTACCATAGGTGGTCTTCGCGGTGGCGACACCGTAGTCCACGTCGGCACGCAGGGTATGCAGCGGCACACGGCCTTCGCGATACCATTCCATGCGGGCGATTTCCGCACCGCCCAGGCGACCCGAGCAGTTGATACGGATGCCCTGGGCGCCCAGACGCATAGCGGACTGCACGGCGCGCTTCATGGCACGACGGAAGGCCACACGGCGTTCCAGCTGCTGAGCGATGTTCTCGGCAACCAGGGTGGCGTCCAGCTCCGGCTTGCGGATCTCGACGATGTTCAGATGCACCTCGGAACCGGTCATCTTGGACAGCGACTTGCGCAGCACCTCGATGTCGGCGCCCTTCTTGCCGATCACCACGCCCGGACGGGCGGTGTGAATGGTCACGCGGGCCTTCTTGGCGGGGCGTTCGATCACGACGCGCGAGACGCCGGCCTGAGCCAGCTTAGCGCGCAGCTGATCACGCAGCTTCAGGTCCTCGTGCAGCAGCTTGGCATAGTCGCCGTCAGCGTACCAGCGGGAGTCCCAGGTGCGGTTGATGCCCAGGCGAAGCCCGATCGGATTGACTTTCTGACCCATGGTTAAGCCTTCTCCTCGACGGCGGTTTCCGCTTGTTCGCGGACGATGACCGTCAGATTGCTGAACGGCTTGACGATCTTGCCAACACGGCCGCGAGCACGGGCGCGCCAACGCTTCATGATGATGGCCTTGCCGACATAGGCTTCGGCCACAACCAGACGATCGACATCCAGCTGATGGTTGTTCTCGGCGTTGGCAATCGCCGACTGCAGGACCTTCTTGACGTCCTGAGCGATACGACGCTTCGAGAAAGTCAGCTGAGCCAGAGCGGCCTCGGCAGCCAAACCACGGATCGACTGAGCGACCAGGTTGAGCTTTTGCGGGCTGATGCGGATGGAGGCGGAGAAAGCCTTCGCCTCGTTATCGGCCAGATCCCGCGGAGCAGTCTTCTTGCTCATCGCTTACTTCCTCTTCGCCTTCTTATCCACGGCATGGCCGTAGAAGGTACGGGTCGGCGAGAACTCGCCGAACTTGTGACCGACCATATTCTCGGTGACCAGCACGGGGACGAACTTCTGGCCGTTATGCACGCCAAAGGTCAGACCCACGAACTGCGGGAGAATGGTGGAACGACGCGACCAAATCTTGATCACTTCATTGCGGCCCGACGCACGAGTCTTCTCTGCCTTGTGGAGCAGATAACCATCGACGAAGGGACCTTTCCAAACGGAACGAGCCATTTGTTTGCCCCTCCTTACTTGGTCTGCTGACGACGGCGCATGATCAGCTTATCCGTCTTCTTGTTGCTGCGAGTCTTCTTGCCCTTGGTCGGCTTGCCCCAAGGAGTAACCGGATGACGGCCACCCGAGGTGCGACCCTCACCACCACCATGCGGGTGGTCGATCGGGTTCATGGCGACACCGCGGACATGCGGGCGGAAGCCCAGCCAGCGGGTGCGGCCAGCCTTACCCAGGCTGACGTTCTGCTGGTCGGGGTTCGACACGGCACCGATGGTGGCCATGCATTCACCGCGAACCATACGCAGTTCGCCCGAGGCCAGACGGAGCTGGGCGTAGCCCTGATCCTTACCGACCAACTGGACATAGGTACCGGCCGAACGAGCCAGCTGACCACCCTTGCCGGCCTTCAGCTCGACATTGTGCAGGATGGTGCCCACCGGAATGTTCTTCAGCGGCAGGGCATTGCCGGGCTTGATATCGACGCGCTGGCCGGAGACGACCTGATCGCCGACCGCCAGACGCTGCGGAGCCAGGATGTAGGCCAGCTCGCCGTCTTCGTACTTCACCAGAGCGATGAAGGCGGTACGGTTAGGATCGTACTCCAGACGCTCGACCGTGGCGACCACGTCGAACTTGGTGCGCTTGAAGTCGATCAGACGATAGCGGCGCTTGTGCCCGCCGCCACGGAAGCGAACGGTAACACGGCCCGTGTTGTTGCGACCGCCCTTCTTGCGCAGACCTTCGGTCAGCGACTTTTCGGGCTTGCCGTTCCACAGTTCGGAACGATCGACCAGGACCAGCTGGCGCTGGCCGGGAGTCGTCGGCTTATAGCTCTTCAGGGACATCGGTTAGACCCCCGTGGTCACATCGATCGACTGGCCTTCGGCCAGGGATACGATGGCTTTCTTATAATCGCTGCGCTTGCCGGTATAACCGCGGAACCGCTTGGTCTTGCCCAGCTGGCGCAGAGTGTTCACGGCCTTGACCTTGACACCGAAGATGATCTCGACGGCGGCCTTGATCTCGGGCTTGGAAGCGTCGAGAGGCACGCGGAACGTGACCTGATTGTGTTCGGAGCCCATGGTCGCCTTCTCGGTGATCACCGGAGAGCGGACCAGGTCATAGGCGCGAGCCTTGCTGACAGTCACCTTGCTCATTTCAGTCGAGCCTCCAGGGCCTGCACGCCATCCTTGGTCAGGACCAGAGTGTCGCGACGCAGGATGTCGTAGACGTTGGCGCCCTGGGAGGGCAGCACGTCAATGAAGGGGAGGTTGCGCGAAGCCAGAGCGAAGTTCACGTCCAGCTCGGCACCGTCGATGAACAGGGCGTTGGCCAGGTTCAGCTTCGACAGACGAGCAACCAGCTCCTTGGTCTTGGGGCTCGGCACGGAGGCCTTCTCCAGAATGACCAGCTTGCCTTCGGCAGCCTTGGCCGACAGAGCGATCTTCAGAGCCAGAGCGCGGACCTTCTTCGGCAGGTCATGGGCGTGCGAACGCACCACCGGACCGAAGATCACCCCGCCGCCACGGAACTGAGCGGACCGCAGCGAGCCCTGACGGGCGTTGCCCGAGCCCTTCTGCTTGTAAGGCTTCTTGGTGGTACCGGACACTTCCCAAATCTGCTTGGTCTTGTGGGTACCGGCACGGCGCTTGGCGAGCTGATAGTTCACCATGCGGGCCAGGAGGTCGCGGCGGACCTCGACCCCGAACACCGAGTCCGACAGCTCGACCGAGCCGACGTTCTGGGCTTCGAGATTAACGACGTCGATCTTCATCGCCCTTAATCCTTCTGCTCTTCGGCGCCAGCGGCAGCCGGAGCGGTCTCGCCAGCAGCGGCCGACTTGATCCCCGCGGGGAACGGCACGCCCTCGGGCAGCTTCTTCTTCACGGCGTCGCGCAGCAGCACAATCCCGCCCTCGGAGCCGGGAACGGCACCCTTGATCAGGATCAGACCACGATCGGAATCGGTGCTGACAACGGTCAGGCTCTGGGTCGTGACCTGCACGTCACCCATATGACCAGCCATCTTCTTGTTCTTGAAGACTCGGCCGGGGTCCTGACGGTTACCAGTCGAACCGTGCGAACGGTGCGACACAGACACGCCGTGAGACGCTTCAAGGCCGCGGAAGTTGTGGCGCTTCATGCCACCCGCAAAGCCCTTACCTATGGTGGTGCCAGTGACATCGACATACTGACCGGCGACGAAATGGTCGGCCGACAGTTCCACGCCAACATCCAGCAGCGCATCGGGGCTGACGCGGAATTCAACCAGCTTCTTGCTGGGTTCCACCTCGGCCTTGGCGAAATGGCCACGTTCTGCCTTGGAGACATTCTTAACCTTAGCCAGGCCGAAGCCCAGCTGAACGGCGGTGTAGCCGTCCTTTTCCTCAGAGCGGGTCGAGACCACCTTAACGGTGTCAACCTTCAACACGGTGACGGGCACATGAGTGCCGTCCTCGGTGAAGATTCGGGTCATGCCGACCTTCTGGGCGATGAGACCGGATCGCATCGTCAGTTTCCTATATTACAGCTTAATCTCGACATCGACGCCGGCGGCGAGGTCAAGCTTCATGAGAGCATCAACGGTCTGGGGCGTGGGGTCCACGATGTCCAGGAGCCGCTTATGCGTGCGGATTTCGAACTGCTCACGCGACTTCTTGTCGATGTGCGGCGAGCGGTTCACGGTGAACTTTTCAATCAGGGTCGGCAGCGGGATCGGGCCCCGAACCTGAGCACCCGTGCGCTTGGCGGTATTGACGATCTCGCGGGTGGACTGGTCCAACACGCGATGATCGAACGCCTTCAGGCGGATGCGGATGTTTTGGCTTTCCATATCAGCTTCCAATCGTCCTCCGACCCGCCCCCTGGAGAACCAAGGGGCGGAAGCCGGCGGTTATATACGGACTCAGAGAAGGATGCAACACTAGTGTCACTAGTGTCGCAACTTCTTACTCGATGATCGAAGCCACCACACCGGCGCCGACGGTACGGCCGCCTTCGCGAATAGCGAAACGCAGACCTTCGTCCATGGCGATCGGGGCGATCAGGTTCACTTCCATCGACACGTTATCGCCGGGCATCACCATCTCGGTGCCTTCCGGCAGATAGACCATGCCGGTCACGTCGGTGGTGCGGAAGTAGAACTGCGGACGATAGTTGGTGAAGAACGGAGTGTGACGGCCGCCTTCTTCCTTCGTCAGAATGTAGGCCTCGGCCTTGAACTTGGTGTGCGGGGTGATCGAGCCGGGCTTGGCCAGAACCTGACCGCGCTCGACGTCTTCACGCTTGGTGCCGCGCAGCAGAGCGCCGATGTTGTCGCCAGCCTGGCCCTGGTCCAGCAGCTTGCGGAACATTTCAACGCCGGTGACGGTGGTCTTGACGGTGGTACGGATACCGACGATCTCGACTTCTTCACCAACCTTGACGATGCCCGACTCGACGCGGCCGGTGACCACGGTGCCGCGGCCGGAGATCGAGAACACGTCTTCGATCGGCATCAGGAAGGGCTTGTCAACGGGACGTTCCGGCTGGGGAATGTACTTGTCGACTTCGGCCATCAGGGCCAGAACGGCGTCACGGCCGATCTCGGGGTTCTTGTCGTTCAGGGCGCAGACGGCCGAGCCCTTGACGATCGGAATATCGTCGCCAGGGAAGTCGTAGGAGCTCAGCAGCTCGCGCACTTCCATCTCGACCAGTTCCAGCAGTTCCGGATCGTCGACCAGGTCGACCTTGTTCATGAACACCACCAGAGCCGGCACACCGACCTGACGGGCCAGCAGGATGTGCTCGCGGGTCTGCGGCATCGGGCCGTCGGAAGCCGACACGACCAGGATCGCGCCGTCCATCTGGGCGGCACCGGTGATCATGTTCTTCACATAGTCGGCGTGGCCGGGGCAGTCGACGTGGGCATAGTGGCGGTTGCCGGTCTCGTACTCGACGTGAGCGGTCGAGATGGTGATGCCGCGGGCCTTCTCTTCGGGGGCCTTGTCGATCTGGTCGTAGGCGGTGAAGGTGGCGCCACCGGACTCAGCCAGCACCTTGGTGATAGCAGCGGTCAGCGAGGTCTTGCCGTGGTCAACGTGGCCGATGGTGCCGATGTTGCAGTGCGGCTTGTTACGCTCAAATTTAGCCTTAGCCATTTTTAACTCCGTTCAGATTTTCTGCGCGCTTTAGCCGTTCAGCTTGGCGCGGATTTCGTCAGCAACGTTCGAGGGCACTTCAGAATAGTGATCGAAGTGCATGGTGTACTGGGCGCGGCCCTGGCTCATGGAACGCAGAGTGTTCACATAGCCGAACATGTTGGCCAGCGGGACCATGGCGGTGACGACGCGGGCGTTGCCGCGGCTGTCCATGCCATTGACCTGACCGCGACGGCTGTTCAGATCGCCGATCACGTCGCCCATATAGTCTTCGGGGGTGACCACTTCGACCTTCATCATCGGCTCCAGGAGCTTCGGACCGGCCTTGGGGATACCCTCCTTGAAAGCGCCACGCGAGGCGATTTCGAAGGCCAGCACGCTGGAGTCGACGTCATGGTAGGCGCCGTCATACAGAGTGGCCTTCCAATCGACCATCGGGAAGCCGGCCAGCACGCCATTGTCCATGGCGGAGCGCAGGCCCTTTTCAACACCCGGCACATATTCCTTCGGGACCGAACCGCCGATGACGGCGTTGGTGAAGGTGAAGCCGGCGCCCTTCTCAGCCGGCTCGAAGCGCAGCTTGACACGGGCGAACTGACCGGTACCACCGGTCTGCTTCTTGTGGGTGAAGTCGATTTCGTAGGTCTTCGAGATGGTCTCGCGGTAAGCCACCTGGGGAGCGCCCACGTTGGCTTCGACCTTGAACTCGCGCTTCATGCGATCGACGATGATTTCCAGGTGGAGTTCGCCCATGCCCTTGATCACGGTCTGACCCGATTCGGGGTCCGAGGTGACGCGGAAGGACGGATCTTCGGCGGCCAGACGCGACAGGGCCAGGCCCATCTTTTCCTGGTCGGCCTTGGACTTGGGCTCGACGGCCACTTCGATCACCGGCTCGGGGAATTCCATGCGCTCCAGCACGACCAGATCGTCGCTCGAGCACAGGGTGTCACCGGTGGTGGAGTCCTTCAGACCAGCGAAAGCAACGATGTCGCCGGCGCGGGCTTCCTTGACTTCTTCACGGCTGTTGGCATGCATCAGCAGCATGCGGCCAACGCGCTCGCGCTTGTTCTTCACCGTGTTCTGAACATAGGTGCCGGCCTCGACCACACCCGAATAGATGCGGACGAAGGTCAGCGAACCCACGAAGGGGTCGTTCATGATCTTGAAGGCCAGACCAGCGAACGGAATATCGTCGGTGGCGGGCTTGGTGATCTCTTCTTCGCTGTCGAACTTCAGACCCTTGATGGCGGGAATGTCGATCGGAGCGGGCAGATAGTCGATCACGGCGTCCAGCAGGGGCTGCACGCCCTTGTTCTTGAAGGCCGAGCCGCAGAGCACGGGGACGAAGGACATGCTGATGGTGCCCTTGCGGATGCACTTCTGCAGCACTTCGATCGAGGGCTCTTCGCCGTTCAGATAGGCTTCCATCGCGTCGTCGTCCATTTCGACGGCGGTCTCGATGAGGGCCTGACGGTATTCAGCGGCCTTCTCCACCAGATCGGCGGGGATCGGACGGTCTTCGAACTCGGCGCCCAGCGACTCGTCCTTCCAGACGACGGCGACATTGCGCACCAGATCCACCAGACCGGCGTAGTTGGACTCTTCGCCGATCGGCAGATGCACGACCAGCGGACGGGCGCCCAGGCGGTCAACGATCATATCGACGCAGCGATAGAAGTTGGCGCCGATGCGGTCCATCTTGTTGACGAAGCAAATGCGCGGCACGCCGTACTTGTCGGCCTGACGCCACACGGTCTCGGACTGCGGCTCGACGCCGGCAACCGAGTCGAACACGGTCACAGCACCGTCGAGAACGCGGAGCGAACGCTCCACTTCGATGGTGAAGTCCACGTGGCCGGGGGTGTCGATGATGTTGACGCGATGGTCACGCCAAAACGCGGTGGTCGCGGCCGAGGTGATGGTGATACCGCGTTCCTGCTCCTGCTCCATCCAGTCCATGGTGGCAGTGCCTTCGTGCACTTCACCAATTTTGTAGGACTTGCCGGTGTAGTAGAGGATTCGCTCGGTCGTGGTCGTCTTACCGGCATCGATGTGAGCCATAATGCCGATGTTGCGGTAACGGTCGAGGGGAGTCTGGCGTGCCATGATAGGTTCCGGTTGCCTGTGTTACCAGCGATAGTGCGAGAAGGCCTTGTTGGCCTCGGCCATGCGATGCGTGTCTTCGCGCTTCTTCACGGCAGCGCCACGGTTGTTGGCGGCATCGAGAAGTTCGCCCGACAGGCGGTCGATCATGGTGGTTTCACCGCGCTTGCGGGCGTTGTCGATCAGCCAACGGATGGCCAGAGCCTGACGACGCTCGGTGCGGACTTCGACGGGGACCTGATAGGTCGCACCGCCGACGCGGCGGGAGCGGACTTCCAGGGCCGGCTTGACGTTGTCCAGAGCGGTGTGGAACAGCACCAGGGCATCCTGGCCGGCCTTCGCACCGATCTTATCGAGAGCGCCATAAACGATGGCTTCGGCGGCGGACTTCTTACCGTCGAGCATCAGGCAGTTCATGAACTTGGTCAGCACCACATCGCCAAACTTGGCGTCGGGGAGCACTTCGCGCTTTTCAGCAGCGTGACGACGAGACATGGGCAGTAATCCTTACTTCGGACGCTTGGCGCCGTACTTCGAACGACGCTGGCGACGGTCCTTGACGCCCTGGGTATCCAGAGTGCCGCGAATGATGTGGTAGCGCACACCGGGCAAATCCTTGACACGGCCGCCGCGGATCATGACGACGGAGTGTTCCTGAAGGTTATGGCCTTCACCCGGGATATAGCTGGTGACTTCGAAACCATTGGTCAGGCGAACACGAGCCACCTTACGAAGCGCCGAGTTCGGCTTCTTCGGGGTCGTGGTATAGACGCGGGTGCAAACACCACGCTTCTGCGGGCAGGCCTGCAGGGCCGGCACCTTGTTGCGCGCGGACAACGGCTCGCGCGGCTTACGGATCAGCTGGTTAATCGTAGGCATACATCATTCCTTTCGCCGTAAGGCGTACAGTAAAAAACACCCAACAGAGACCCTTGGCCTCTGGGGTTGTTCCGGGTATCTCGCGCCCACCCGTCAGGCGTACATCAATTCTCTCATTCCAACAGCAAACGGGCTGATCAGCCAGGATCTGCCTTTGGAAGAGGCCGGATAATAGGGAGCCCCCCTGCCCCCGTCAAGTGAATCATGAGGCGAGCATCCAGACTCTTCTGACTCGCAAAACAAGAAGGCCCTGCCCCCGGTTTTCAGGGGCAGGGCCTTTTGTTTGGTCCCTCGCCGGGCGAGCCCGCTCGCTCAACGCTCGCTGGAGTCCCCTGCCCGCAAAGGACAGGGGGCCGCCCGGTGCCTGACGCCGATTACTCGGCGGCGGGCAGTTCGCCTTCGATGGCCGGAGCTTCGCCGTCGACGCCCAGCTCGCGATCGCGCTTGGCGGCGATCTCGCGCAGGCGGTTCATCACCGCGCCGGTACCGGCGGGGATCAGACGACCGACGATGACGTTCTCCTTGAGGCCCATCAGGGTATCCACCTTGCCCGAGACCGAAGCTTCGGTCAGCACGCGGGTGGTCTCCTGGAACGAGGCCGCCGAGATGAAGGAGTGGGTCTGCAGCGAAGCCTTGGTGATGCCCTGCAGCACCGGAGTGCCCGAGGCCGGACGACCACCGTCGGCGATCGCCTTGTTGTTCTCGGCTTCGAAGTCGTGACGATCGACCTGCTCGCCCACCAACAGAGTGGTGTCGCCGCCGTCGGTGATCTCGACCTTCTGCAGCATCTGACGGACGATCACTTCGATATGCTTATCGTTGATCTTCACGCCCTGCAGACGATAGACCTCCTGGATCTCGTTGATCAGGTAGTTGGCCAGCGCCTCAACACCCAGAACCTTGAGGATGTCATGCGGCACGGGGTTGCCGTCCATCAGCGAGTCGCCCTTGCGGACATAGTCGCCTTCCTGCACCGAGATATGCTTGCCCTTGGGGATCAGATACTCGATGGCATCGCCCTCTTCCGGCACGACCAGGATGCGGCGCTTGGACTTGTAGTCCTTGCCGAATTCCACACGGCCGTCCATCTCGGCGATGATCGCGTGATCCTTGGGCTTGCGGGCTTCGAACAGCTCGGCCACACGCGGCAGACCGCCGGTGATGTCGCGGGTCTTGGAGGATTCGCGAGGAATACGCGCCAAGACGTCGCCGGCATTGACCTTCTGGCCGTTCTCGACCGACAGGATAGCGTCCACCGACATGAAGTAGCGGGCTTCCAGGCCGTTCGGCAGGGTCAGAGGCTGACCCTTGTCGTCGCGCAGTTCGATACGCGGACGCAGATCGGAACCACGGGGCTGCTGCTTCCAGTCGACCACTACCTTCGAGGTGATGCCGGTGGCTTCGTCCAGCACTTCGCGGACCGACAGGCCTTCGACCATGTCGACATAGTGGGCCACACCCTCGCGCTCGGTGAGGATCGGCAGGGTGTAGGGGTCCCACTCGGCCAGCTTGGTGCCCTTGTTGACCGCGGTGCCCTCGTCCGCCAACAGCTTGGCGCCGTAGGGAACGCGGTGACGGGCCTTTTCACGACCGTTGCCGTCCAGCAGTACCACTTCGCAGTTACGGCTCATGATGACCAGCTGACCGGCCGAGTTGGTCACAACCTGACGGTTGACCAGCTGGACCTTGGTCTCGAAGGTCGCCTCGATGCTCGACTGCTCGGCGCCACGCTGGGCGGCGCCGCCGATGTGGAAGGTACGCATGGTCAGCTGAGTACCCGGCTCGCCGATCGACTGGGCGGCGATAACGCCGACCGCTTCGCCGACATTGACGCGGGTACCGCGGGCCAGATCGCGACCATAGCAGGCGCCGCAGGTGCCGACTTCGCTTTCGCAAGTCAGAACCGAGCGGATGCCGACGGTCTCGACATTGGCGGCCTCGATGATCTCCACCAGGCTTTCTTCGATCAGCTCACCAGCCTTGCAGATGATCTGGCCGTTGGCGGGATCGACCACATCGCGGGACGCGGTACGGCCCAGGATGCGCTCGCCCAAGCTGGCGATGACTTCGCCGCCCTCGACCACCGCCGAAACGGTGAGGCCACGGGTGGTGCCGCAATCGTCCTCGATGATGATGGCGTCCTGCGCCACGTCCACCAGACGACGGGTCAGGTAACCCGAGTTGGCGGTCTTCAGCGCGGTGTCGGCCAGACCCTTACGAGCACCGTGGGTGGAGTTGAAGTACTCCAACACGGTCAGGCCTTCCTTAAAGTTCGAGATGATCGGCGTCTCGATGATTTCGCCCGAGGGCTTGGCCATCAGACCGCGCATACCGGCCAGCTGCTTCATCTGAGCGGCAGAACCACGAGCGCCCGAGTGAGCCATCATATAGATGCTGTTGATCGGCTTACCGGGTTCGGTACGGCTGATTTCCTTCATCATGGCGTCGGCGACGTCGTCGGTGCACTTCGACCAGGCGTCGACCACCTTGTTGTACTTCTCACCCTGGGTGATCAGACCGTCCTGGTACTGCTGCTCGTATTCCTTGACCTGGGTTTCCGTGGCCAGAACCATGGTCTCCTTGGAGGCCGGGATGACCAGATCGTCCTTGCCGAAGGAAATGCCGGCGCGGCAGGCGTGGGCGTAACCCAGAGCCATCACGCGGTCGGCGAAAATCACCGTCTCCTTCTGACCGCAATGGCGGTAGACGATATCGATGACGTTCTGGATGTCCTTCTTGGTCAGCAGGCGGTTGATCAGCGAGAAGGGCACAGCCGGGTGACGCGGCAGCACTTCGGACAGCAGCATGCGGCCCGGCGTGGTTTCGACGCGCACGGTGATCGGCTGGTTGTTCTCGTCGACCGTCTTGTAACGGCACTTGATCTTGGCATGCAGGCTGACGGCCTTGTTGTCCAGGGCCTGCTGGATCTCCTGCACGCCGGCGAAGGTCATGCCCTCGCCCTTCTCGCTGGGGCGATCCATGGTGATGTAATAGATACCCAGCACGATGTCCTGGGACGGAACGATGATCGGCTTGCCGTTGGCGGGGCTGAGGATGTTGTTGGTCGACATCATCAGCACGCGGGCTTCCAGCTGGGCTTCCAGCGACAGCGGCACGTGAACGGCCATCTGATCGCCGTCGAAGTCGGCGTTGAAAGCGGTACAAACCAGCGGATGCAGCTGGATGGCCTTGCCTTCGATCAGAGTGGGTTCGAAGGCCTGGATGCCCAGACGGTGCAGGGTCGGCGCGCGGTTCAGCATCACCGGATGCTCGCGGATAACCTCTTCCAGGATGTCCCAAACCTCGGGACGTTCCTTTTCCACCATGCGCTTGGCCGCCTTGATGGTGGTGGCCATGCCGTACAGTTCCAGCTTGGAATAGACGAAGGGCTTGAACAGCTCCAGCGCCATCTTCTTGGGCAGACCGCACTGATGCAGCTTCAGTTCGGGGCCGACCACGATGACCGAACGGCCGGAATAGTCGACGCGCTTACCGAGCAGGTTCTGACGGAAGCGGCCCTGCTTGCCCTTGAGCATGTCGGACAGCGACTTCAGCGGACGCTTGTTGGCGCCGGTGATGGCGCGGCCACGGCGACCGTTGTCGAACAAGGCGTCGACGGCTTCCTGCAGCATACGCTTTTCGTTGCGCACGATGATTTCGGGCGCGCGCAGCTCGATCAGGCGCTTCAGACGGTTGTTACGGTTGATGACGCGACGATAGAGGTCGTTCAGATCCGAGGTGGCGAAGCGGCCGCCATCCAGCGGAACCAGCGGACGCAGTTCCGGCGGAATCACGGGGATGACTTCCAGGATCATCCATTCCGGACGGGATTCGGATTCCAGGAAGGCTTCGACCAGCTTCAGACGCTTGACCAGCTTCTTGCGCTTGGCTTCCGAGGTGGTCTCGCGCAGCTCGACCTTCAGCTTTTCCTCTTCCGAGGACAGGTCGATTTCCTTGAGCAGCTCACGGATGGCCTCGGCGCCGATACCGGCGCTGAAGCTGTCTTCGCCATATTCGTCGACGGCGCGGACATAAGCCTCTTCCGACAGCAGCTCACGCTGCTTCAGAGGAGTCAGGCCCGGCTCGGTGACGACATAGTTTTCGAAGTACAGGATGCGTTCCAGATCCTTCAGCGTCATATCGATCAACAGACCGATACGCGACGGCAGGGACTTCAGGAACCAAATATGGGCAACCGGCGAGGCCAGCTCGATATGGCCCATGCGCTCGCGGCGCACCTTGGCCAGGGTCACTTCGACGCCGCACTTCTCGCAGATGATGCCGCGATACTTCATGCGCTTGTACTTGCCGCACAAGCATTCGTAATCCTTGATCGGACCGAAGATCCGGGCGCAGAACAGGCCGTCGCGCTCGGGCTTGAAGGTGCGGTAGTTGATGGTTTCCGGCTTCTTGATCTCGCCGAACGACCAGGAGCGGATGCGCTCCGGGGAGGCAATGGAGATCTGGATCTGGTCAAAGCTCTGCGTACCGCTGGCTTGACCGAAGATCTTCATCAATTCGTTCATGAGCTTAACTCTCCCGCTTTCAGCTGAAGGAGACCGGGAGACCCGCCGTTATGGGGCGGGCCTCCCTCTCTGCAATTAGAATTCGCGCTGGTTCAGTTCGACGTTCAGGCCGAGCGACCGCAGTTCCTTGACGAGCACGTTGAAGGACTCGGGGATACCGGCCTCGAAGGTGTCGTCGCCGCGCACGATGGCCTCGTAGACCTTGGTACGGCCGGAGACGTCGTCCGACTTGACGGTCAGCATTTCCTGCAAGGTGTAAGCGGCACCATAGGCTTCCAGAGCCCAGACTTCCATTTCACCGAAACGCTGTCCGCCGAACTGAGCCTTACCACCCAACGGCTGCTGGGTCACCAGCGAGTACGGGCCGATGGAGCGGGCATGGATCTTGTCGTCGACCAAGTGGTGCAGCTTCAGCATATAGATGTAGCCCACCGTGACCTTACGGTCGAAGGATTCGCCGGTACGACCGTCCACCAGCGTCACCTGTCCCGAGGACGAGCAACCGGCCTTGGTCAGCATGTCGCAGATGTCGGCTTCGCGGGCGCCGTCGAACACCGGGGTGGCCATCGGCACGCCCAGGCGCAGGTTTTCACCCATCTCGATGACTTCCTGGTCCGACAGGTCGGCGATGTCGGCCTGATAGGCCTTGGCGCCGTAGATGTCTTCCAGACGCGACCGCAGGGCCGGAACCTCGGCAGTCTGACGCTTGATGCCATCCAGCACCTCGCCGATCTGGCGACCCAGATTGGCCGAAGCCCAACCCAGATGGGTTTCCAGAATCTGACCCACGTTCATACGCGACGGCACGCCCAGAGGGTTCAGCACCAGGTCAACGGCGGTGCCGTCTTCCAGGTAAGGCATGTCTTCCACGGGCATGATGCGCGAGATGACGCCCTTGTTGCCGTGACGACCGGCCATCTTGTCACCGGGCTGCAGCTTGCGCTTCACAGCCACGAAGACCTTGACCATCTTCATCACGCCCGGAGGCAGTTCGTCGCCGCGCTGCAGCTTTTCGACCTTGTCCTCGAAACGCTTCTGCAGGTGGTCGATGCTGTCGTCGAGGGACTTCTTCAGGGCCTCGATGTCGGTCATGACCTCATCGGCTTCCACCGTGATGGCCTTCCAGCCGCTCTGGTGATGAGCCGAGAGCAGAGCCTCGTCGATGGTGGCGCCGGCCTTGGTTCCCTTGGGACCATTGACCAGAACCTGACCCAGCAGCAGCTTCTTCAGACGGGCATAGAAGGAACGCTCAACGATATGACGTTCGTCATCGCGGTCCTTGGCCAGACGCTCGATTTCCGACCGTTCGATGGCCAGAGCGCGCTCGTCCTTCTCGACGCCACGGCGGGAGAAGACGCGAACATCGACGATGGTGCCGGCGACGCCCGGGGGCAGACGCAGGGAGGTATCGCGGACGTCCGAAGCCTTTTCACCGAAGATGGCGCGAAGCAGCTTCTCTTCCGGGGTCATCGGCGATTCGCCCTTCGGCGTCACCTTGCCCACCAGAATATCGCCCGGCTTCACCTCGGCACCGATATAGACGATGCCCGCCTCGTCGAGGTTCTTCAGAGCCTCTTCGCCGACGTTGGGAATGTCGCGGGTGATTTCTTCCTGACCCAGCTTGGTGTCGCGAGCCATGACTTCGAACTCGTCGATATGGATCGAGGTGAAGACGTCATCGCGCACGATCCGCTCGGAGATCAGGATCGAATCTTCGAAGTTGTAGCCGTTCCAGGGCATGAAAGCCACCAGCACATTGCGGCCCAGAGCCAGCTCGCCGAGCTGGGTCGAGGGGCCGTCAGCGATGATGTCGCCCTTCTGCACCAGATCGCCCACCTTCACCAGCGGACGCTGGGTGATGCAGGTGCTCTGGTTGGAACGCTGGAACTTCAGCAGGTTATAGATATCGACACCCGAAGCCGAAGCCGAGGTTTCCTCGGTGGCGCGGATGACGATACGGGTGGCGTCCACCTGATCGATCACGCCGGTCCGGCGAGCAGCGATGGCGGCGCCCGAGTCACGGGCCACAGCGGCTTCCATGCCGGTGCCGACCAGCGGCGCGAAGGCCTGGATCAGCGGCACAGCCTGACGCTGCATGTTCGAGCCCATCAGCGCGCGGTTGGCGTCGTCGTTCTCAAGGAACGGGATCAGCGCCGCGGCCACCGACACCAGCTGCTTGGGGCTGACGTCGATGAAGTTGATCTCGGACGGATGCACCAGCACGAACTCGCCACCCTGACGGCAGCTGACCAGCTCTTCCTTGAAGGAGCCATCTTCGTTCAGCAGGGCGTTGGCCTGAGCGATGGTGTAGCGGCCTTCTTCCATGGCCGACAGATACAGCACTTCGTCGCTGACCTTGCCGTCGATCACCTTGCGGTACGGGCTTTCGATGAAGCCGTACTGGTTGACACGGGCAAAGGTGGCCAGCGAGTTGATCAGACCGATATTCGGACCTTCAGGGGTCTCAATCGGGCAGATACGGCCATAGTGGGTCGGATGCACGTCGCGCACTTCGAAGCCGGCGCGTTCGCGGGTCAGACCGCCCGGGCCCAGGGCCGACAGGCGGCGCTTATGGGTGATTTCCGACAGCGGGTTGGTCTGATCCATGAACTGCGACAGCTGGCTCGACCCGAAGAACTCGCGCACGGCGGCAGCCGCCGGCTTGGCGTTGATCAGGTCATGCGGCATCACGGTGTCGATGTCGACCGAGGACATGCGCTCGCGGATGGCGCGCTCCATGCGCAGCAGACCCAGACGGTACTGGTTCTCCATCAGCTCGCCCACCGAGCGAACGCGACGGTTGCCCAGATGGTCGATGTCGTCGATTTCGCCGCGGCCGTCCTTCAGCTCGGTCAGAACCTTGATGACGCCCAGGATGTCGGCCTTGCGCAGAACGCGGGCGGTATCGGGAACGTCGGTGAAGTTCAGGCGCGAGTTCATCTTCACGCGGCCCACGGCCGACAGGTCGTAGCGTTCGCTATCGAAGAACAGGCCGTTGAACAGAGCCTCGGCGGTCTCCAGGGTCGGAGGCTCGCCAGGACGCATGACGCGATAGATATCGATCAGCGCTTCTTCGCGGCAGGTGTTCTTATCGGCAGCCAGGGTGTTGCGGATATAGGGGCCGACATTGACATGGTCGATGTTCAGCACCGGCAGATCCACGATACCGGCCTTCTCCAGGTCGGCCAGCAGAACGGCCGTCAGCTCGTCACCAGCTTCGCAGAAGATTTCGCCGGTGGACTCGTTGATGATGTCCAGGGCGATATAGGAGCCGACCAGCTCTTCGGGGGGAACGACGATCTCGGTGACGCCCTGCTCCTTGAGCTTCTTGGCGTTGCGCGGGGTCATCTTGGTGCCGGCCTCGGCGACCACCGAGCCGGTGGCGGCGTCGATCAGATCGTTGACCAGCTTGACGCCCTTCAGACGCTCGCCGTCGAAGGCGGTCTTCCAACCCTGCTGACCACGGCTGTAATTCACGGTGCCGTAGAAGTAGTTCAGGACCTCTTCCGAGCTCATGCCGCGGACCAGAGCCTGATCCAGCGCCTTGTCGCCAGCCTGGACGCGCAGCGCCTCGGTGTTGGCGCCATCCAGGGCGTAGAGCAGCGTGGTCACCGGCAGCTTGCGGCGACGGTCGATGCGGACATAGACCAGATCCTTGGCGTCGAACTCGAAGTCCAGCCAGGAGCCGCGATAGGGGATCACGCGGGCGGCGAACAGATACTTGCCCGACGAATGGGTCTTGCCCTTGTCATGGTCGAAGAAGACGCCCGGCGAACGGTGCATCTGCGAGACGATGACGCGCTCGGTGCCGTTGATCACGAAGGTGCCGTTGGCCGTCATCAGGGGCATGTCGCCCATATAGACGTCCTGCTCCTTGATGTCGCGGATCGAGCGGGCCTCGGTGTCGGGATCAACGTCCCAGACCACCAGGCGCAGAGTCACCTTCAGCGGCGCGGCGAAGGTCATGCCGCGCTGCTGGCATTCCTCGACGTCGTACTTGGGCTGTTCCAGCTCGTACTTGACGAATTCAAGGGTGCCACGCTCCGAGAAATCCTTGATCGGGAAAACCGACTTGAAGACTTCTTGCAGACCCAGATTGGCACGGGTCTCCGGCGCCACGTCCATTTGCAGGAAATGATCGTAGGAGCTCTTCTGCACCTCGATCAGGTTGGGCATGGGGGCGACCGAAGGAATGCGTCCAAAGCTCTTACGAACGCGCTTCCGTCCCGTATAGGATTTGACCATAACTGCTCCTCGTAAACTCGTCGGTTAAAGACGCGAGATACTCGTCCCGTCCCTGTGGCCCCATCCAATCGGACCCTCCAGAACGGGGCCGAAAGTCCCGATAATGCGGGAGATCCGGCAGCACTCTGTTTTAAACACCAAATGACAAAACGAACGACTTAAGTCTCAAACATGGCACGCTTGTGGCAAAGAACCGCACAAGCGGCAAAAGCCGGGAAGGGCGACGCATTTCCACGCGCCGCCTCCCGACTTTTAACCTGAACGCCGAAAGCGATCTTACTTGATCTCGACCTTGGCACCAGCCTCTTCGAGAACCTTCTTGATCTTCTCGGCTTCGTCCTTGGACACGCCTTCCTTGACGGGCTTCGGAGCGCCTTCGACCAGGTCCTTGGCTTCCTTCAGGCCCAGGCCGGTGATGGCGCGGACTTCCTTGATGACGTTGATCTTCTTGTCGCCGGCGTCAGCCAGGATCACGTCGAACTCGGTCTTTTCTTCAGCGGCGGGGGCAGCAGCGCCGGCAGCGGCGACAGCGGCGACGGCCACCGGAGCGGCGGCGGAAACGCCCCACTTCTCTTCGAGCAGCTTGCTCAGTTCAGCCGCCTCAATAACGGTCAGGGCGGACAGGTCATCAACCAGCTTGGCAAGATCGGCCATTTAAATAACTCCAGTTAAAGCTTGAATTTGGGTTCGTGTAATTAGGCTTACGCGGCCTCGTCCTTCTTCGCATAGGCCGACAGGACGCGGGCGACTTGGCCACCCGGAGCCTGAAGGATACCAGCGATGCGCGTGGCGGGGGTCTGGATCATGCCCAGCAGCTTGCCGCGCAGTTCGTCCAGGGACGGCAGGGTAGCCAGGGCCTTGACGCCCTCGACATCCAGCTTGTTCCCAGCGAGCGACGCGCCAAGAATGGCGAGCTTCTCGTTCCCCTTGGCGAAGTCCACAACAACCTTGGCAGCGGCCACCGGATCGGCCGAATAGGCCAGAGCGGTGGGACCGGTCAGCAGGTCGCTGATGTTTTCGAACTTCGTGTCCGCCAGGGCGAGACGCGTGAGCCGGTTCTTCGTCACCTTGAACTTGGCGCCGGCAGCACGAACCTTCTGACGCAGGGCGGTGATCTCGGCAACCGTCAAACCCTTGTTATGGGTGACGACCACCAGTCCGGCCTGGCTGAACTGTTCATGCAACGCTGCGACCAGCTCTGACTTTTGATTGCGGTCCACGTTGGTCTCCACGAAACAACCGAAAGGATCATCCCTTCGGTAGTTTTGCCTTGGTCCCTATCGCAGTGCGAGGCCGAAGCCCCGTTCCACTCAAGGAACCGGTTGGCCTGTCCCAGAATTCAAGCCGTGGTCAATCCGCTGGAAGCGGTTTGGAAAACGGTTTCAACTCCGTCTATGCAGGCGGTTGCCCTTCAAGCTGCCGATTGGTTACGGCTGGCACCTGCAGTCTCGGACAGGGTTTTGATCCCCGAAGGGATCAACCCCGCTCCGGCCGAAACCAGAGCGGGGAAACTAAAAAGCCTTAGACGAGGCTGGACAGATCCAGCTTCAGGCCCGGGCCCATGGTCGAGCTGATGGACACCTTCTGAAGGTAGGTGCCCTTAGCGCCGGTCGGCTTGGCCTTATTGATGGCGTCGACGAAGGCCTTGATGTTGGACACCAGGGCGTCTTCACCGAAGGAAGCCTTGCCAACGCCGGCATGCACGATACCGGCCTTCTCGGCGCGGAACTGGACCTGACCACCCTTGGCGGCCTTGACGGCGTCGCCGACATTCATGGTCACGGTGCCCAGCTTGGGGTTCGGCATCAGGCCGCGCGGACCCAGGACCTTACCCAAACGGCCAACCAGACCCATCATGTCGGGGGTGGCGATGCAGCGGTCGAAATCCATCTTGCCGCCCTGCACTTCGTTGGCCAGCTCGTCGTCACCGACCACGTCGGCGCCAGCAGCGCGGGCTTCGTCAGCCTTGGCGCCCTTGGCGAACACGGCGACGCGCACGGTCTTGCCGGTGCCGGCAGGCAGATCGACAACGCCACGGACCATCTGGTCGGCGTGACGGGGGTCGATGCCCAGGTTCAGAGCGATTTCGATGGTTTCATCGAACTTGGCGCCGGCGCGGGCCTTGATCAGGGCCACGGCGTCACCGAGAGCGTAGAACTTGTTACGGTCCAGATCGGTGTAGGCGTTCTTCAGTCGCTTACCAGCCATCGTCTTACTCCACCACCTGGATGTTCATCGAGCGAGCCGAACCCACCAGCATCGTCGCAGCGGCGTCGATGTCATTGGCGTTGAGGTCAGCCATCTTCTTCTCGGCGATCTCACGGATCTGAGCCATGGTGATCTTGCCGACAGCAGCGCCCTTACCGGGAGTGGTCGAGCCCTTCTGGATCCCGGCGGCCTTCTTCAGGAAGTAGGTCACGGGCGGGGTCTTGGTGATGAAGGTGAAGGTACGGTCGGCATAAGCGGTGATCACCACCGGAATCGGCATGCCCGGCTCGAGACCCTGGGTCTGAGCGTTGAAAGCCTTACAGAATTCCATGATGTTCAGGCCGCGCTGACCCAGCGCCGGACCGATCGGGGGCGAAGGATTGGCCTTGCCCGCCGGGACTTGCAGCTTAATAAAGCCGATGATCTTCTTTGCCATTGGATTACCTCGGTTATCTTAAACCCGGGTGGCGGTCCGGCCATGGCTGGCCTCCCGCCTCATAACACCCGACAAGCCCCGGAAAGCCTGTCGGGAATAGGATGGTCTTAGACCTTCTCGACCTGGGTATATTCCAGCTCGACAGGGGTGGAGCGACCGAAGATCGACACCGCCACCTTGAGGCGGGCGCGCTCTTCGTCGACTTCCTCGACCAGACCGTTGAAGGAGGTGAAGGGACCGTCGCAAACGCGGACCTGCTCGCCGACTTCGAAGATGATCGACGGCTTGGGACGCTCGACGCCTTCCTGAACCTGCTTCAGGATGCGGTTGGCCTCCGACTCGGTGATCGGCGACGGACGGCCCTTGCCGCCCAGGAAGCCAGTCACCTTCGGGGTGTTCATGACCAAGTGCCAGCTTTCGTCGCTCAGGTCCATCTTGACCAGGACATAGCCGGGGAAGAACTTGCGTTCGGCGTTGACCTTGGTGCCCCGGCGGACCTCGACGACCTCTTCAACGGGGACCAGCACCTGCTCGAAACGCTCGGCCAAGCCCTTCTGTTCCGCCTGTTCGCGGATCGACTGGGCGACCTTCTTCTCGAATCCAGAGTAAACGTGAATCACATACCAACGATGGGCCATGGTGTCAGGCTCCCAGCCCGAAGATCAGCTTGACGGCCCAAGCGAAGAACTGGTCCACCAAAAGGAAAAATACCGACGCCAGCGTCACCATGACGAAAACCATGATGGTGGAGACGGTCGTTTCTTTGCGAGACGGCCAGGAAACCTTTGCGATCTCCTGACGGACTTGGCGGAAAAACAGGCCTGGGTTGATCTTTGCCATTACAAAAATTTACCTGTGCATTAACCACATCGAGTGGCCCTACCACGGGGTGGCAGGAGTGGAGGGGCTCGAACCCCCAACCCCCGGTTTTGGAGACCGGTGCTCTACCAGTTGAGCTACACTCCTAGACCCGTTCGCCGCCACCCGGTTAAAGGCAGCGGCGGTCAGCGGACCGCGGAGTCTCCGTTCGACTGCCGAAGCAATCGAACGGAGCCACGCGTTATATACTTACTCGATGATCGATGCAACAACGCCGGCGCCGACGGTACGGCCGCCTTCGCGAATAGCGAAACGCAGACCTTCGTCCATGGCGATCGGGGCGATCAGGTTCACTTCCATCGACACGTTATCGCCAGGCATCACCATCTCGGTGCCTTCCGGCAGATAGACCATGCCGGTCACGTCGGTGGTGCGGAAGTAGAACTGCGGACGATAGTTGGTGAAGAACGGAGTGTGACGGCCGCCTTCTTCCTTCGTCAGAATGTAGGCCTCGGCCTTGAACTTGGTGTGCGGGGTGATCGAGCCGGGCTTGGCCAGAACCTGACCGCGCTCGACGTCTTCACGCTTGGTGCCGCGCAGCAGAGCGCCGATGTTGTCGCCAGCCTGGCCCTGGTCCAGCAGCTTGCGGAACATTTCAACGCCGGTGACGGTGGTCTTGACGGTGGTACGGATACCGACGATCTCGACTTCTTCACCAACCTTGACGATGCCCGACTCGACGCGGCCGGTGACCACGGTGCCGCGGCCGGAGATCGAGAACACGTCTTCGATCGGCATCAGGAAGGGCTTGTCAACGGGACGTTCCGGCTGGGGAATGTACTTGTCGACTTCGGCCATCAGGGCCAGAACGGCGTCACGGCCGATCTCGGGGTTCTTGTCGTTCAGGGCGCAGACGGCCGAGCCCTTGACGATCGGAATATCGTCGCCAGGGAAGTCGTAGGAGCTCAGCAGCTCGCGCACTTCCATCTCGACCAGTTCCAGCAGTTCCGGATCGTCGACCAGGTCGACCTTGTTCATGAACACCACCAGAGCCGGCACACCGACCTGACGGGCCAGCAGGATGTGCTCGCGGGTCTGCGGCATCGGGCCGTCGGAAGCCGACACGACCAGGATCGCGCCGTCCATCTGGGCGGCACCGGTGATCATGTTCTTCACATAGTCGGCGTGGCCGGGGCAGTCGACGTGGGCATAGTGGCGGTTGCCGGTCTCGTACTCGACGTGAGCGGTCGAGATGGTGATGCCGCGGGCCTTCTCTTCGGGGGCCTTGTCGATCTGGTCGTAGGCGGTGAAGGTGGCGCCACCGGACTCAGCCAGCACCTTGGTGATAGCAGCGGTCAGCGAGGTCTTGCCGTGGTCAACGTGGCCGATGGTGCCGATGTTGCAGTGCGGCTTGTTACGCTCAAACTTAGCCTTAGCCATTTTGTCTATCCGTCTTCAGTTACGGCCAACAACAAGAAACTCGAAACAATGGAGCGGGTGACGGGGATCGAACCCGCACAACCAGCTTGGAAGGCTGGGACTCTACCATTGAGCTACACCCGCCGAATTCGGCCCGCCGGTCCGCGCTGGGAGCGCGCCGTGGAAGAGATGGTGGAGGGGGTTGGATTTGAACCAACGTAGGTGTACACCGGCAGATTTACAGTCTGCTGCCATTGACCGCTCGGCCACCCCTCCATCGATCACCTCGGACTAGCCGGTGCGTCGGGAGAACGGAAGAAAAAGGATTTGCCGCCCCTTGTCAATCTGAAAAAGCAGCGTAAAACACGCTTTTAGCAGCCGTCGCCCAAAAGCATCCCTCGACTTTCCCCCTGGGAGCCTTATTTTACGCGGCATTCAGCCCGAAAGGAGCCTTTATGAGCCGTCGCCGTATTCAGCCCAGTTCTTCCGTCCCGAACCGGGATCAGCCCCGCGAACAGCGTCCCGAGCGCCCCGATCGCAAGGAGCAATCGCGAGGCGGACGCGGCGGTGGAGGTCATGGTGGAGGTCATGGCGGCGGTCTGTGGCTGTGGGGAACCCACCCCGTTTTGTCGGCCCTGGCCAACCCAGAGCGGAAATGCCGCCGCCTGCTTTTGACGCTCGAGGCGATGAGCAGCCATGGCGCCGAAATCACCGCCCTGGGGCGCCAGCGCACCCTGCCCCAGCCCGAGAGCGCCGGGCGCGCCGATATCGACGCCCTGCTGCCTCCTGGCGCCGTGCATCAGGGCATAGCTCTTTCGGTCGAGCCCCTGGAGCCCGCCGACGTCACCGACCTGATCAACGCCGCCGAGGGCAAGGAGCAGGCGGTGATCATGGTTCTGGACCAAGTCACCGACCCCCATAACGTCGGCGCCATCCTGCGCTCGGCGGCGGCTTTTGGCGCGGTGGGCATGATCGTCCCCGACCGCCACGCCCCCGACGAGACCGGAACCCTGGCGAAATCCGCTTCGGGCGCCTTGGAGCGCCTGCCCCTGGTCCGCGCCATCAATCTGGTCCGCACCCTCGAGGATCTGAAACAAGCCGGTTTCTGGATAGCCGGAATGGCCGGCGAAGCCAAGCAGACCCTGGCCGAAGCCAAGCTCTCGGGCCGCATCGCCCTGGTCATGGGCAGCGAAGGCGAAGGGCTGCGCCGCCTGACCCGCGAACATTGCGACTATCTGGTCAAGCTGCCGCAGACCGATCTGGTGGAAAGCCTGAACGTCAGCAACGCCGCCGCCGTCGCTCTCTACGAACTGGTGCGCAGATAGCCTCTTGCGCCCCAAGGCCGGGCAAATTAAGGTTCGCCCTGCCTTGAGGAGGCCGGCTTAGCTCAGCTGGTAGAGCACCTGATTTGTAATCAGGGGGTCGCGAGTTCGAAACTTGCAGCCGGCACCATCGATAAGCCCTTGAAAGATAACAACTTTCGAGGGATTTTTGTTTGGAACAGGACAAGAACGTCAGACTGCTGTCAGACTTTTAAATCAGCTGCTGTCAGACTTTTTGTTCTTCGGAGGTTCTTTTTGGCACCTTTCCGACGAGCAGATGTAGGATGACATTTAGCTCTGCGGGCTGGGCTTGATACCAGCTGAACCGGCTTGCCGCCTTCACCCCTTTCCTAGGATAGGGTGCCCGCCGCGTAGGTTCATGCAGTGCGGGTTTTGATGCGTGTCCTTCCACGCCGCCGCAGAGCTAAATGTCTTCAGCGCAAGCGATGCTCGCGCTCGGCCTGCGCTTCAAGGCCCAACTCAGACATGATCTTGTCGAACAATGCATGGTCCTTGTCATCAAGATATGCGCCGTTTAGATCAGGGGCGTGGCTTGCTGGCTTGGATGACAAAAAGCATCAGGATTGCTCGGAGGAAACCCTCCAGTCATATTCTGATCCGGAAATTTCGTCGCCCAGAGATAGCATCCATTGCTGCAGGAACAAAACATAAGCAGTCTCCTGCGCCGCCCATATTTCCCATCCGCTCGGCATACCAACGGGTTCGCTTTGTCTATTGATAACTACCATCTCTCACGCTTCCTTCTGAGGCTGGCGCAGCGCACGCAGCTGATCTTCATGCGTGACCAGTTTGGCAATGGCGTTGCTGGCCTGGATGGCACTGTTGGCTAGGTAGTGGCGCAGGACGCGATAGACGCTGTCCGGCGTGTGGCCGGTGATCGAGGCGATCTCGGGCACGGTGCAGCCGGCGTCGGCCATCATGGTGACGCAGGTGTCGCGCAGATCCATGTACCAAGCCGGCAGGATCTCCGGCTCCAGCTCGGTGGCCTTCTGACCCAGCAGGCTTGGCACCTTGGCCAGCTGGCGGGTGGCGGCGGCGTCCTTATGATCTTCGGGCTGCCCGGCGGCGGCGGCGCGCACGCGGGCGAACAGGTGATTGAAGGTCTTGCCCTGATAGCGCCCGCCGCTGAGATCGAGGGCGATGATAAAGCCCGACTTGGTATAACGGCCCTCGTCTTCATCCTTCAGCTTGTCGGCCTGGCGCTTGCGCGCCGCCTCGAGACGCAGTTGCAGGCGCGGTGAGGCCGGCAGCTTGACGATGGCGCCGGTCTTTCTCTGGCGGATCAGGAAGGCATTGTCCTGATAGCCGAGCCAGGTGCGCGATAGGATATCCCCCTGACGCTGTCCGAGCTGCTGGCCCATGAGGATGGCATCGCCGATCGACGGCAAGCCCAGGGCGTCGGCATGCGCCAGCAGCGCATCGATCTCGTCCAGGGACAGCACGCGGATGCGCGGGGCGGTGGCGATGGTGCCGGCCTTGGAAGCGGGGTTGATCTCGATCATATCTTCGCGGCGTGCATGCTCGAACAGCAGATGCAGCACCCGCATGACGGCATTGGCCTTGGCCGGTGTGGTGGCATACATGGCCTTATAAAAGACCTGGATGCGCTTGGAGGTGATGGCGCGCACTGGCACCCGCCCTTGATCGGCCCACTCTTCGATGATGTTCAATGCCCAACTATAGCCCTGCTTGGTCTTTTCGGCCTTTTTGATGTAGCGGCCATCGCTCTTATAAGAGGTGATCAGCGCGCCAATGGTGCCGGGCTGGCGGGTTTCAAGCTGTTGCTTCGGGCCGCCCTTCTCGCCGACCGGAATCGTCTCGCCCTTCCGCCAGGCGTCCAGCTGGCGGTTGAGATCTTCGGCGCGGGCCATGGCCATCATGCGATCGTCCGGCAGGCGTTCCATGCGCCAGCCCAGCTTGCGCAAGTCTGACGACGGCTGCCAGAAGAAGCGCCGGCCATCCTTGCCGGGCTTCTCGATCAAGTGACGGATCTTCACGGTGGCCATGGTGTGATATCCTAGAACGGCATTTCATCTTCGTCGATTGCGGCTTGGCACCCCTGAAACAAGACAGCTCTTGTCCGGGTCTCCTTCTCTTTGCGGGCCTCTTCCTCCTCCTCTTGAAACAGACGCTGCTGATGCGCTCGGATGTCAAAGCCGTCGGCCAATGCCCGACCGATAGCAATGGTATGAGCCGCGAGGTGACGCTGTCCCATCTCCAGACGGGAAAGATCGCAGGAGCCTTCTCGATCAATCCGACCTTCGATATCCAAACCTGTCAGATAGCACTCCGGCAGCTTGCGAACATCGAAGTGATGCTGATGGTCCTCTGCACCGGCAAACGGCGTCTCAGCATAGATCGCCTGGCAATCGAGAGAATACCAGAACGTCATGGGAAAATTGTATTTGAAAACATACCATACAGCTTGCTCCCCGACAGTCAGAACGCGGGCATAACGGTTCGCAGGCTCCCCGGTGGGAAGCTCATAGCCAGCGAATTTTGCAAAACTGCTGGCTTTTACTTTTCTGCTTTCCATACTTTGCACCAGCAGATAATGAATATCGCCTTCGCAGATGGATATGACCTTGCGGGTCTCATTGTATTGGTGTGCGGAGCGGCGATAGTGCTTTCCAACATGAATGATCATCATCACTTCCTTTAATGCCCCAGCAGGTCTTCGCGCCGGCGGATGGTGTAAGCCGCCATCCGGTCCCAGAGATCCCGATGGCTGCGGCCGATCTCGTTGATCAGGCGGCGGTTGATCGATAGCGCATCGGTGATCTCCGCATTGCTTCGGCAGAGATCGATCGCCAGTTCGATCATGGCGACCCCGATTTCCGCTGCATCCCTACGCACCGGCCATCCGTTCGGCGTTGCCATCCAGGCGGGCAGCCCATTCGTCCTCGGCGTCCTGGATGGTTTGCGCCGGCGAACCGGCACCGCCTGCCGGGGATCCGGAGATGAATTGGCTGCGGCTGGCCATCCAACGATCGACGGCGGCTTCGGACCAGCAGTTCGGCAGCACAGCAGCGGGAAAGCCTGTCTGCGCGGCCAGATGGCGATAGGTCCACTTCACCGTCTTGCCCAGCTTCTCGGCCAGCTCCTTGCGATTGAGGCAGCGGTCAGCCATCGGCCTGGTCCTTCTGTTCCGCCTGCAACTGCGCCAAATGGCTCTGCATGGCGGAGAACAGCTCGATCATGCCTTCGTCCTGTTCCCCGATCGGGCAGTGCCCGAGGCCAAGGTGATAAGTCTCCACCAGAGCATTGGCCAACCCCGTGATCATGAGAGAAATGGGGCAGCCAGCCTTTCCCATGTGCTGAACGATCGATACGAAAATTTCAGCCGGTGTGCCTTCAATGGCCATGGCAGTGTGAATCGGCTTCATCCCCGTCACTCCCCATCCTCGATGTCGCGTTGCTCGGGGACCAACCATAGGCGTTTCCCGGTCTTCCGCTCGACGATGGTCATAAATGTGAGGGATGCCCCCTTATGGCCCAGCAACAGGCAGGCGTAGTCTTGATTCGGCCAAGCGATCTCGCCCGGTATGCGGCGCGAAGGGCTTGGCAGGACGGGGCGTGTTTCAATGACGATGTCATCGATAGCCACCGCGCACCGTTCTGGCGGCGAGCATATCTGAGTCGCCCTCGGCGAGGCCTGGACAATGTCCTGCGATGCTATGACTGACGATGCTATGACCGGCGACAAGGGCAGCGCCACTTCCGGCGGCGGTTCTGATACGGCCTTTTTCTCGGCCACCAGGATGCGGGCCTGCTTGAAGTTGATCTCGCCGCGCAGGGCGGCGGCGCGCAGATCGTCGGGAAGGCGGTCATGGATGCGCAGATATTGGCCGACAGCGTCGTTGCTGAGCAGCACCAGCTCGCCGATCTCGATGTTGGACAGGCCCAGTTCGTCCCGCAGACGGGCGAAGGCCTTGGCGCGGTCGAGGAAGTGAACGTCCTCGCGGCGCATGTTCTCGACCACTGTAACCACCAGGGCGACCGCTTCAGTCGGCACCCGTTTGCAGGGGATGCCATGCTGGACCAGAGCCTTTGGCAGACGCCCTTTGTCGTCCAGCCAGTTCAGCGCCCGCCAGCGCCGGCCGCCGCCGGCGACCAGGTCGAAGTCATCCATCAGATCGGAGGGATAGATCACCAGATTCTGCAGCAGCCCGTTTTTTTCGATATCGAGGGCCAGCAGCTTGATCTGATCTTGGTCGAAGATGGTGCGTTCGTTCTTGGGGCTAAGGCCCAGGCGGTCGAGCGGACGGAAGACGATGGCGCCGCCCCCGGCGGCCTCGATCGTCTTGATGGACAGCACAGCCGGAACCGGCACGGCGGCCCCATCGAGGGCGGCGGCGGCGGCGGCGGCAGAGCCAGCCAGCATGCGGCGACTGGCTTTAGCCATGGTGCGCCCCCTTTTGGCGGCGCAGGACGTCGCGGGCGATATGCTGGAAGACATCAAGCCCTGGGGTGTTTGGCCGCCATTTGCCGGTGATGCAGCCTTCGGCTGCCGAATTGGGATAAACAGCCGACATGGATATCGGCGGGAAGACGGTGCATTGGTCCGAGAAGGATTCGGACATCTGCAGAAACAGTTCCCGGTGCAGCGCCCGTTTGCGGTCGTACAAGGTGGGCAGAATGCCCAGCAGCCGGATTTGCGATCCCTCGGTGGTTTCGCGGAAAGCCTGCAGATGCGACAGCATGGTCGAGAGCCCGTCGAAGGCCAGGGCCTCGGTCTGCACTGGGATCAGAAGCCAGTCGGCAGCGGCCAGGCCATTGAGGGTCAGCAGGCTGAAATTGGGCGGACAATCGATCACCGCCAGATCATAGCCGTCGGCAACGGATTGCAGCGCCTTGGTCAGAGCGGCAGAGCCTTTGTTCTGCCGGGACAGATACAGCTCGGCATCGCCCAGCCCGGCCCCGCCGGCGGCCAGGGAAAGCCAGCCATCCTTTTCCATGTCCAGCAACACGTTGCGGATCGGACTTCCGGTCAAGACAGGGCCGAGGGTCAAACCGTCGCGGGTCAACCCGCGATGGTCGAAGCCGCAATGCAGCGTCGCCGACCCTTGCGGGTCCATGTCACAGATTAATGTGCGCTGACCCAGCTGATAGAAGGCATAGGCCAGATTGACGGCGGTGGTGGTTTTGCCCACCCCGCCTTTCTGATTGGCGATGGCGATGGTCAGCATGATCAGGCCCTCGGCAAGATGGCTTGGCGAACCGGGTTCGCCTCGGAGGCGAGACTCCAGGGCTGGCGGTTGGCGATGGCTTCGGCGGCGGGGCGCAGGCGATCGAGTTCGGTCGGCGTGTAGCCCCAGCGGGTGATCAGGGCCTTGTCCGGGCATTCGGCGAACAGCATCCGTTCGGACTGGATGCGGGCGGCCATGGTGCGGACGGCGCCAAGATCGGCGACCTGAATGACGATAGACTCAGACATGGGGCAGCTCCCATTGCATGCCGGGCCGGCGGGGCGGCAGGGTGGATAGGATGTCGTCGATGGAGCTGTCGCCACAGCCCAGCAGATCATTCATCTGCGCGGCGATGCAGGAGGCTTCGGCGGCATCGATGGCCGGCATGGTGGGCACCAGGAAATAGCCCTGCCCGCGCTTGGCCAGCAGCAGCGCACCTTGGACATCGGAGGCCGGCGCCTCGGCAAAGCAGAGATCGGCCTTACCCGCCCGCACCATGTCGCGGACCCAATCCGGGAAGGTCAGGACACAGGCCCCGCCCTGCGGCAGATAGATTTGGACGGCCATCATGTCCGGGCCTCCCCTCGATCGCAGCTGTATTTTTGCTCTTGCTCACGAGCAAAAACATCAATCGCCTCTTTAAGGCTGGGAACAGACAGTCGTCCCAACGATCCGAAGACTTCCTCCCTCGGAGGGTATCCGCGTTCCCCAGAATACTCTTCGAAGATGCGTCCTCCATTCTGGGTCACATACTGTCTGACCCAATCGGCTACCGTGGTTTTACCGCACCCCATCGGTCCCTTGATGACGATGCGGAACCCCAGGGAAAAAGTAGCCGCCCCAGCCGGAAGAACCCTCGTTTGCATAATCGTAATGTCGGGTCTCATCTCAGGCCCCCGCTTGGCAGAATCCGGCTTCGGCCACCGCGACATCGGCGGCGAAGTCTCCGGCTTTTCCCAGATGCAGCGCCAGGTCGCTCAGGCGGCGGCGCAGCTTGTCGTCGGGAATGGACCAATAGGCATCGAGCAGGTTTTGGGTCTCGGGCGAGATCTTGGGCTCGGCCATCAGGCTGCTATCGGCGCCGCCTTGCGCCAAATCCGCTGGCAGATCGTCGTAGAAGAACGAGATCGGCACATCGAGGATCACCGACAGATCATAAAGCCGGCTGGCGCTGACGCGATTGGCGCCGCGCTCGTACTTCTGGACCTGCTGGAAGGTCAGGCCCATCAGGTGCCCCAGACTCTCTTGGCTGAGATTCAGAAGCTGGCGGCGCAGGCGGATGCGAGAGCCGACATGGGTATCGATGGCCGGCATGGTGGGCACCAGGAAATAGCCCTGCCCGCGCTTGGCCAGCAGCAGCGCACCTTGGACATCGGAGGCCGGCGCCTCGGCAAAGCAGAGATCGGCCTTACCCGCCCGCACCATGTCGCGGACCCAATCCGGGAAGGTCAGGACACAGGCCCCGCCCTGCGGCAGATAGATTTGGACGGCCATCATGTCCGGGCCTCCTGGTTCAGGAGGTCGACGGCATGACGCAAGCCCAGAAGACTGAGATTGCCCAGCGATCCGACGATCTCTTCGATCCCAGGAACCTCTTGGTTATGTTGCGAAATGATGCCGCCATGGCCGATGACAAATGATTCGACCTTGGCAATCAGCGTTGATTTTCCAGAGCCCATAGGCCCTGCAACCATGAGCAAGAAGCCCTGACGATGGCTTGAAAGTTTAACGTTCAGCATGATTACGCTCCCGCTTGGCAGAATCCGGCTTCGGCCACCGCGACATCGGCGGCGAAGTCTCCGGCTTTTCCCAGATGCAGCGCCAGGTCGCGCAGGCGGCGGCGCAGCTTGTCGTCGGGAATGGACCAATAGGCATCGAGCAGGTTTTGGGTCTCGGGCGAGATCTTGGGCTCGGCCATCAGGCTGCTATCGGCGCCGCCTTGCGCCAAATCCGCTGGCAGATCGTCGTAGAAGAACGAGATCGGCACATCGAGGATCATCAACAGATCATAAAGCCGGCTGGCGCTGACGCGATTGGCGCCGCGCTCGTACTTCTGGACCTGCTGGAAGGTCAGGCCCATCAGGTGCCCCAGGCTCTCTTGGCTGAGATTCAGAAGCTGGCGGCGCAGGCGGATGCGAGAGCCGACATGGGTGTCGATGGGATCTTGCGGTTTTTTGATCATGGTCATGACGGTCACTCCGCTGCCAAATGAGACTGGTTGGGGGCGTCGCCGATCGTGGCCGTCAGAGCCAATTGGCAGAGCAGATTGGTATAGGCCTTGCGCACGACGTCATTGGAGATGGCGTTCAAGGACCGGATGAATTTCAGCGATTCGCCCCGTTGGGCGAGGCTTTCAACCGGTTGTTGCGCCGTCGCGCCGGCAGCAAGGCTGGCAGGCGATGAGGCGGCGACGCCGGCATCCATCCCTTCGAAGAAATGGCTGGGAGAGCAGCCCAGGACGCAGGCCAGGCTATAGAGCCGGCCCGCGGAAATGCGGTTGGCGCCACGCTCGTATTTCTGAACCTGCTGGAAGGCGATGCCGACTTGGTCGCCCAGTTCGTTCTGGGTCAAGCCGCAGAGCATGCGGCGTTCGCGGATGCGGTTGCCGACATGAGTATCAATGGGATTGGCGGTGCCGTCTTCAAGCCGGCCGCGAAGCGGGCGACGGCTTGGGCGAGGTTTGGGAATGGCCGAGACCATGTGAGCCTCCAAGTTGTGGAGGCTTCAACATGTCTGATTTAGACGTGATACGTCAATCTAAAAATGTCTGATTTAGACGTGACCTACACTCGAGCTACCACATATATGATGGCGGATATCAAGAAAAAAGATGCGATTCCAGGCCAAATCGGAGCCCTATCTAATCTGGTGTATGGATTGATAGAGCGATAATCGACACCTCTTATCTCCAAATGTAATCTCCATATTTCTCGGGCAAATAATGGGCCAAAAATAACCGCAGAACTTCCTGGCAGTAACATAGCATCTCTAATGAGCTCTACATCCTCTCCCTTTGACCATCGAAACAGCAAGGCCCCTGAGACAACCCAGCTAGAAATTATGATCAAACATTTCCTTAGCTCCCTCCTCTGCTGCCGAACAAATCTCTCAATATTATCTCTATACATTATATGTATCGCTCCTAGATTGTGTCGCTGCCCAAAAAAAAGGGGGCTATCGCGAGCCCTCTTTGCTTTTTCCACGATGTCCGGCTGCCGGTTCCGCCATCGCATTAATAACTTTGAAGGCCATTTCCGCATCGGTCTCGGAAAGCCCTTCCACAAGATTGTGAAGGGCTTCCTTCTTTGGTGATGGCGGCCGCTCTGGCGCGCAGATGAGATCGATGGGATTAACCTGCAAAGCATCCGCCAGCTTCATCATCCAGTCGTGAGTCAGGTTTACGCGGCTTTTTTCCAGCTTGTTAATCTGGCTATCCGTCGTTGGTGGACGTACCAACGCAGCCAGCTGCAGCATCGACAAACCCGCAGCTTCGCGTAGTTCCTTGAGACGGTTTGGCGGAAGATTTTTCGTCATAACCCATTATGTCCGAAACAGACATATTGTGGAACGTCACAATCAGACACACAAGCCGTTGACTAACGCGTCTGATTTAGACATATACTCACCCTATGAAACTTAGAGACTGGCGATATCACAGGAAGTTGAGTTTCGATGCGGCGGCAAAAGCTGTCGGCGCATCAAACGGCAGCCTATTCCGGAAATGGGAGCGTGGGTTGCAAATCCCGCGCCCGGAGCAAATGGTCAATATTTACTTGGCCACCCATGGCGCTGTGACGCCCAACGATTTCTATGACCTTCCCTCGCTCCCCGACAGCCCGGAGGCGGCGCATGGCTGAAATTGTCACTGTGTATGGGTCGATCCTGCTTGCAACGCGGCCGAGATCTCGGACAGCCCCGCAATTACCGATTTTAAGGCTTCTGCCGCGACGAGAATCGGGATGGTCACTTCGCCGAAGCGTGCATGTAGGCAAATGGCTTGGTGATCGGCGGTCAATGAGAAGCCAAGCTCGTGAGGCTCTGTTGTGTTTTCGCGCAAAGGGACAATGCCGCGCTGCATCGTTTTCGTATGGGGCAAGCCTTGATTTTCGGCTGAAATTTTGGCCGACAGGAGAAGGTCGATGATCACTCCTTCGGCTTGCGCGGCTGTCATCGCCAAAACCGTCTGCCGGCCAGCGCCTTGGTTCGCCACAATGGCGACACCGGCCTCTGACGTCGGACGCGCTGTGACTGTTTTTGGACGTATTAGGGTCATCGAACTCTCCGTGGATGGTGTTTGGCGATCCCATCCTAACGGAGACGGGGGCGGTCGTCATGGCCGTCCCCACCCTATCCCCCGGGAGGCGGCGCATGGATAGCCGCCTCCGCCTTTTGTTGCAGGATGTCGCGCTTAATGTGGCGTTCCGTCTTCTGGCCCTGACGGGGCAGGAAATCGAGACGCTGCGATTGCAAAGAAGGTGTTCGCATCGTGTACGAGCGGTGCTGGAATTCGAAGGCAGAGAACTTCGCCGGATGTCAGCGTCACTCGGAAATCGGCCCCCTGAGGCGGCTGCACCATGAGGTCGATCCCCACGACCTCGACCGGATATTCCGGCTGGCTGAGCTTCGCCCGCAGATCGGGCGGCAGTTTGTCTTCGTCCATTGGTCAATTCTCCGTGGGTGGTGTTTGGCGATCCCATCCTAACGGAGACGGGTGCGGTCGTCATGGCCGTCCCCACCTAGACATCCAGCTGCCCGGCCAGTTCGCGGAGCATGGCGACGATGGTGGGCATGGGATCGCCGTCATCGACGGCCAGGGCGATGTCAAACAGGCGCTGCTTGGCAAAGTGGGCGTCGGCGCGTGCATAGAAGGCTTGGACCTGCAGGATGGCGATGGCGCGGTCGGTGGAGGCTGGCGTCATGGCACCTGACCTTTTCGGCAATGAGACGAAGGCGGACCGGGATTGCGCCCCGGCCCGCCAGCTTGTGTTGGGGCTTACCATTCCAACAACACCAGGGTTCCCCCCGCTGCATTTCCAACTGTGGAGCGCAGCGGAGGGTAATGCGATGTCGGCAACACCGGAGATTTTGCAGGTTGGGCAGGCTTGGGCGCGGGCGCTGAAGGCGCGGTACCGGGGCCGCTTGCCGGACAGCCTGGACGCCAAGCGGTGCGCCCGGGCGTTCGAGGTTTCGCCGCGCACGGCGGAAAGCTGGGGCGACGGTCAGGCGCCACTGGCCAAACATTTGTTCCAGGCCTGCCGTCTGCATGGCCCGGCCTTTCTGCTGGAAGTGTTCGCGCCGGCGTCCGAGGTGCTGCAGCTGGCCCGCCTGGACGATGCCATCGGCGAACTGGAGGCCAAGTTCCGCACCATGGGCGATGACCTGGCGCGCTTGCGGCTGGTGCGGGGGAAGTGATGGCGGCGCTGCTGGACTGGATCTTGTACGGCTTGGCCCTCGCGCTCTATCGCGCCGGGGCGGCCTTGATTCCCGTCCTGCAGCGCCGCAGCGATCGGCGGGGGCCGCTGTCATGAAGCGCCGCCGCCCGTTTCGTCCCGTCCGCTGGCCGGCTTGGACCCGTCCCGCCCTGTGGGGGCTGGCCGTGCTGTTGCTGGCCCTGCTGTCCGGAGCCCGCTGGCCATGAGCGATTTGATCAAAAAAACCAGAACCGTGGCGGCGGATGCCCCCACCCCCCAGCCTGCACCAGACGACGCTGGTGCCGGCGGACGCCTCCCTAAACTTCCCCGCGCCAGCCCCCGCAAGGGCAAAGGCGCGGGGGCTTCTTCCGAGGCTGCCGCCGTCAAGCCCCTGCCCCCATCCCCCAAAGAGCCGATCGGCTGTCGCTGGATCGACGGCGAAGTCCACCGGGGTGATTGGCGCTATTGCCAGAGCTCGACCACGGGCGGCCGCGGCGACTACTGCGCATCCCATGCCGAGCGCATGTGGCGGAAAGACAAAGATGGAGGCATCGCGTGAGAAGCGCCCCTGAAGATCCAGAGAACGGCACCGGACGAAGTGGCGAACCCGGTTCGCCTGATAAGGCGGGAGGGACGGCGCGGAGCAGTCACCCCGAAGGGACGACGCGGAGCAGTCACCCCGGTTCGCCGGATCCGCATCGCCATGACCTGTCGCCCCGTCGGCTGGCGGCCACGATCGCCCAGGATTGGGGGAATATGTCTTGGCTGGTGGGCGTCGGTTTCTATGCCGATGGCCGCGCCGGCGAGATCTTTATCGACGGGGTCAAAAGCGGCAGTCAGCTCGAGGGATTGGTCGATGACAGCGCCGTGCTGATCTCGATGCTGCTGCAATCGGGATGGAGCCCCGCCGACCTGGCCAAAAAGCTGGGGGGCGATGAAGAGAAGCCGGCCAGCCTGTTCGGCTTGCTGTTGCATCAAGTCGCCGAGCTGGAGCGGGACGCGATCGAGGGGATCACGGCGGCGATCAAAGCCGCCGAGGGGCGAGACGCGGCGCAAGCCGCGATGCGAGATGGGGGATCGACGGAGGATGAAGAGGGTGGAGGGCAGCCAACCACCTGACGTTTGCTTTCCCGGGCCGCATTTCCTGGCATGGCCGCGGGAGGAGAACGACAAGCCTTGGACCGCTGCGCCCCTTCATGACGCGGTGGAGTCCGAACGCACGCGCCAATTCTGGTGCGCGGTACTGAGCCGCGCCTTGGATGATGCCTGCGGGGCCTTTGGCGATTTGAACGGCGATACCAGCAGCAGCGCGCAACGCCTGCAGCTGGAAGCCAAAGACTGGTTTCGGAGCGGGCGCGCCGCGTTCCGCGAGGTGTGCTGGCTGGCCGGGCTGGATCCCGACGTGATCCAGGTTGAGGCAATGAAGCGCATTCAGCTGCGTGGCCCGATGCGGGATCTCCGCAAATGCATCCTGCATCGATGGTAAGAGGGAAGAGGATGAAAGATAGCGTCGTTGCAGCCGTCAGGGCCGATCTATTGCTCCGGTCGCAGCTGGGGATCGAGAAATATGGCACCACGCTGGACCGCTCGGACCTGAGCGAACGAGACTGGATGCAGCATGCCTATGAGGAAATGCTCGATGCCGCGCTGTATCTGAAGAAGCTGATCCTGCTGAAAGATACCTCTGGCATAAATACAGCGCCGGCGCAGGACTCGGAGACCGCATTGGGATCCGACCATGTCTAAAAAACCGCAGCAGCACCATCCCCGATTCAGTGCCGATGAAGTGAAGTCCGGTCTGCAGAAACGGATCGAGGATCTTTGCGTCCATCTGCTGCCGGCGGGAAAATCCGATGAAACCCATTGGATTGCCGGATCGGTGCTGGGAGACAAGGGCCAGTCCTTGCGCATCATGCTGCATAAAGGCGACGCGGGCCGATGGAAGGACTTCAGCTCTGGCGAAGCCGGCAATGTCCTGGGCCTGGTCAAAGCGGTGCTGTATCCCGACGACCGCAAATGGGACCGGACCCTGCAATGGTGCAGCTGGTGGCTGGGCTGGGCGGATGCCAGCCCGGAAGAGGTCTCTCGGTTGCGCGAAGAGACGGCGCGGCGGCGAGAACAGGCCGAAAAGGACGCCGAGGACCGCCATAGCCGCAATCGCGCCGCCGCTCGGCGCATTTTCTTTGGCAAGGAAAGCGTGCCACGGATCGACGGAACGCCGGCGGAAGCCTATTTGCGTGGCCGGGGAATCGATCCCGGTTATTGGTCGGACTGCCGGCCGGGCTGGCCTCGCTCCTTGCGCTATATCCCCGAGCTGTTGCACGGCAAATCGGGCCTGATGGCGCCGGCGCTGGTGGCCGCCATCACCGACAACAAGGGCGAGACCATCGCCATCCATCGCACCTGGCTGGAAGACGATGGCCAGGGTGGCTGGCGCAAGGTCGCCGATCTTGGCCGAGAAGCCAAAATGACGCTGGGATCGTACAAAGAGCATGGCGGCTATATCCGCTTGCGGCGCGGGGCGACCGGCAAACCATGGCAACACCCAGACCCAGGCGAAACCGTCTATGTCACCGAAGGCATCGAGGACGCTCTGACCCTGGCCATGGCGCTGCCCGATAAGCGGATTGCCTGTGCGGTTTCCTTGAGTTCGCTGGCCAATGCCCGTTTCCCCGAGGGTATCCAGCGCCTGGTCATCGTCGCCGACAATGACGGTGCCGAAAACCGTGGGGCCCAGATGGGATTGCAGCGCGCCATCGAGGCGCAGCGCCGCAACCGGCTGAAGGTGGCCATCATGCGACCACCCGAGGGCGTCAAAGACCTGAATGATTGGCTGAAGATCTCGGGAGCAGAGCAATGACCGAGACGAAAAAGCCGAAGGATCAAGAGCCCGGTGCCTTGGCCAAGATTGTGCGCCTGGCGGAAATGCAGGCGGCGGCCGGCGAGGCTGAAGATCAGCTGGAGCAAGACGATCAAGACTTCGAAAGCGATGAGGATGGGGCCCAAGAGACCGATGGGCGCCCGCCGATTGAGGCCGATCATCGCCCAGTGCTGCCCAGCTATCGCACAGACGACAGCGATATCGATGACATTCCGCCGGAGCAGCTGCGGCGTTCCCACCATCCGGACAGCACGGCACGACAACGTAGGCCGGTGGATTGGGAGGTGCGCTGCCCGGTCAAAGCCTTGGGCGTCAACAACGGCACCCTCTATTTCCTCGATCCGCGTGGACAGATCCGTGACCTGAAAGCCGGAGAACTCGGCCAAAGCCATTTGGATGTGCTGTTCGGATCATCCCAGGGCGTGCTGGATCATTGGTGGCCACGCTTCGACAAAGATACCAATTGGGTCGGCTGCAAATATGAGCGGATCCGCGGCGACTTGATCGAGGCCGCTTTTCACCAGGGCATTTTCACGCCCTGGGGCCGTGTGCGCGGGGTTGGCGCTTGGTGCGGTGATGATGGCGAACTGATCCTGCATCTGGGCGATCGCATTTGGCGCGGCCCCCACCCGGAAGGACATCGAGAGGCCACGACCTTCAAACCGTCGCGTCTGGGCAAATATGTCTATGCCGCCGGTGAAGCGCAGCCCATGCCGATCTTTGACAAGGAGCCAGAACGGCTGTGTGAAGCGACCAAGGCTTTGTTCAGCATCTTCAAGCAATGGAGCTGGCGCCGCGAGATCGATCCTCGGCTGCTGTTGGGCTGGATCGGCGCCGCCATGATCGGTGGCGCCCTGGACTGGCGACCGGCGGTGTGGTTGTCGGGCGACGCCGGCACCGGCAAATCGACCTTGCAGAAAGTGATCTCCCGCCTGTTCGACAACGGCATCGTCCAGTCTTCGGACGCCACCGGCGCCGGTATCTGGCAGGTGGTCGGCATGTCCAGCCTGCCGGTTGCGATCGACGAAATCGAGCCCGGCGATTCTGACTATAAAACCAAGGCCATCATCGACCTGGCGCGGCAAGCCGCCAGTGGCGCTTTGATCTTGCGCGGCGGACAGGATCATTCCGGCCATCAATTCCGCGCCCAAAGCGCCTTCATCTTCTCCTCAATCTTGCGGCCGCCCATGGGGCAAGCCGATTTGTCGCGTCTGGCCATCCTCGAACTGGGGCCCCAGCGGCCAGGTCAGATCTTGCCGGATATTTCGGCCGAACGGCTGAAACGCATCGCCGCCCATATTCGCGGCCGGCTGATCCAGATTTGGCCAAAGCTGATGCAGGCCTTGGAGCTGTACCGCATCGGATTGGCTGCCGTCGGTCACAAGGCGCGCGGTGCCGACGTCTTTGGCACCTTGCTGGCCATCTCCTATCTGCTGCAAACCGATGAGCCGCTCTCTCCCGACCTCGTGGCGGAGCATTGCTCCCTGATGAAGGCTACCGAATTGGCAGAAACCAGTGAGCAACTGGCCAACTGGCAAGAAATGCTGCTGCGCCTGACCTCAACGCAGGTTGCCGTCTACAAATCCGGCAACAAAGTCACCATTGGCAAGATGATCAGCCAAGTGCGTGAGGCCTTGCCCGAGGAGCAAACCGGAAAGCAGGTGAACGATGAACTGGCGGGCTATGGCCTGCGGGTCTATCGCCCCGATGAACTGACCGATTTGAATGGAACCATGCTGGATGGGTGGTGGCTGGCCATCGCCAATAAGACGCATACGACACTGGGAACCCTCTTCAGGGAGACCGATTGGAGGGCTGGCGGATGGATGCAGGCCGCGACCAACGTCCCAGGCTCTCAAAAGGTGAAGGGACCGCTCAAGTTCGACGGACAGAACCATCGCGTGACCCTTCTCCCCCTTGATCTTGTCAGTGATCCGACGGGCTACAGCCCGTCGCCACCTGATAATGGGCCGCAGGAAGACCGCCAGTCTTCCGGCGGCTGGTACGGCGGCGAACAGCCGCCGTACTCCGCCTCTGCCTTCGACCTCGGGGACGATCCATGATGCCCCAACCCGTCTCCAAACTCATGCGCCTGAGAATACCTCTGGCGCTTCCAGCCCCCACCCATAGGCTTACGAGCAAATTCTCGGCGCGGCTTGGGGCTGCCCGCTACGGTCCAGCGGCTTGCCGTAGCGGGCAGCGTAGCGGCTGGGAACGCCTGATCCTCTATGGGTCTGGGGGTGCCGCTACGCCGCTACGCCCGCTACGGTGACAGGGGCGCGTGGGTGTGAGGAAGTAAAGCGTTATGCGATTACTCATATGCGGACGCGTGAGGACCGTAGCGACTGTAGCGGAGCGTATATTTACACATTTATGTCTTTGATATGGATAGATAAATACAAGCTACAAAAGCCGCTACAAACCCGCTACAGGCTGCCAAATGGTGTAGCGGAACCGCCTCGGCGACCCTGGATTGGCTGCTAAGTCACTGATCGAATTAAATAATGGAGTGATATTCATGGGTAATGCTGTCCAAGGGTGGGATATGAGGCGCAAGGCGGGCCGCCGAAAAATTTCGGCATCGCGGCCCGGCGTCTCGCGGCTGGTGATCCAGTGCGTGACCATCCATCGTCGATTGACGGCCTTCAGAGCGGTCAGCATGCCCGGTTCGCTGCATCTGGCCCCTCGCCGCCCGCAAATCTCAAAATGCAGCAATATCAATGCGTTAGCATGCATCGGATTGCCGAAGTCTGACAGCGAGAGTCTGACAGTCATCCTGATCAGCGCGGAAATGCTGGGCTCCTGCCACTCAGGGCACCTGATAACGGATCAGCTGCGAAGCCATGCCAGTCGAGCCGTCCTGGCCATCCAGAAGGACGGATGGAGTGCGCCAGGGCGCGGATGCCGCCCGCGCACCCCCCGGGGGCAGGGGGTCGCCCCTCCCGCCGCCGCCATACCCCCCTCTGACAAAAAATGTGGTCTGAAAAGTGAGGCGATGTCCTGGGGAGCCCCGGTGTCCCTCCCGCGTCTAGCTCAGGGTCAGGGATTGGGTCAGGGTTACAGGAGTGCGCAGCATGGATGATGAGAAGACCAAAGGGCTGGCGACGGCCATCACCGAAGCCGTAGACCCCGCCTCTGCCCCGCCAACCGATCAGCCGACGCAGCTCCCGCTTCTTCCGGCGCAGGAAATCCTGCTGCTTCCAGAAGACCCAGCCCTGCGTCGGCAAGAGATCCTGTCGCCCCGGGGCCGGGGCCGTCCGCCCGGTTCCAGGAATCGCAGCACCGAGGCTTGGCGGCAATACCTGCTGCACCAGTACGAAAGCCCGCTAGTCGGTCTGGCCGAGATCTATTCCCGTCCGGTGGCCGATCTTGCGGCCGAGCTTGGCTGCTCGAAGGCGGAAGCCTTCCGCATGCAGATGGTGGCCATGAAGGAGCTGGCACCGTACATGCACGGCAAGATGCCGCTGGAGATCGAGGCGACGGTGGATGTCTCGGTCGACAGCCTGGCCTCGCGCCTGGCGGGTGCCCGCAAGCGGAGCCAGCGCGATGAATGATCTCGCCCAACTGGAGCAAGAGCTTGTCGACTGGGTCGCCAGCGTCTCGAACGATCCCCTGGCCTTCGTGCTGGGGGCCTTCCCCTGGGGCGAGCCCGGTACCGATGTCGAGCATGAAACAGGCCCCGACGAATGGCAGGCCGAGATCCTGACGCAGCTGCGCGATGGCCTGATCACCCTGAACGAAGCCATCCAAATCGCGGTGGCCTCCGGTCACGGTATCGGCAAGTCGGCGCTGGTGGCCTGGATCATCCTCTGGGCCATCAGCACCATGGAGGATACCCGCGGCATCATCACCGCCAACACCGAAGCGCAGCTGAAGGGAAAGACCTGGGCCGAGGTAGGCAAGTGGTTCCGCATCTGCATCACCCGCAACTGGTTCGAGCTGACAGCCACGGCGCTGTTCTCTCGCTCGGCCGAGCATGACAAGACCTGGCGCATCGAAATGGTTCCCTGGTCGGAAACCCGCCCCGAGGCCTTCGCCGGCCTGCACAACGCCGGTAAGCGCATCCTGCTGGTCTTCGACGAAGCCTCGGCCATCCCCGACATCATCTGGGAAACCGCCGAAGGCGCTCTGACCGATAAGGATACCCAGATCATCTGGGTGGCCTTCGGCAACCCGACCCGCAACACCGGGCGCTTCCGCGACTGCTTCTATCGCTTCCGTCACCGCTGGATCCACAAGCAGATCGACAGCCGCACGGTCAAGATGAGCAACAAGGCGCAGATCGAGAAATGGATCAAGGATCACGGCGAGGATTCCGACTTCGTGCGGATCCGCGTGCGCGGTGCCTTCCCCCGCGCCGGCTCCATCCAGTTCATCGCCAGCGATGTGGCCGAGGCGGCCCAGAAGCGGACCGCCGATTACAGCCGCTATGACCCGCTGATCCTCGGCTGCGACGTCGCCCGCTTTGGTGATGACCATTCGGTCATCGCCATCCGCCAAGGCCGCGATGCCAAGTCCATTGCCTGGAAGAAATTCCACAAGATCGACACCATGCAATATGCCGCCCATATCGCCGCCCTGATCGATCAGCTTTCGCCCGACGCCGTGTTCGTCGATGGCGGCGGCGTCGGTGGCGGCGTGGTCGATCGCTTGCGCCAGTTGAACCATAGCGTGATCGAAGTCCAATTCGGCGCCTCGGCCAGCGGCCCGGTCAATGGCGAGAACATGGCCGACAAACGCACCGAGATGTGGGCGCAGATGCGCCAATGGCTGGGCACTGAAGAATCGGGCGGCGCTATCCCCACCGACAGCGATCTCGAGGCCGACCTGACCGGCCCGGAATATTCCTACGTTCTGCGCAGCGACAAAGACTGCATCAAGCTGGAAAGCAAAGACAGCATGAAAGCCCGCGGCCTTCCCAGCCCCGACGCCGGCGACGCCCTGGCCCTGACCTTCGCCTATCCGGTGGCACGGCGCACCCGCTCGCCGGCCGCCCAAGGAAACCGAAGCTGGGACTATGACCCCCATCAAGGGATGTGAAAGGAACGATGATGACTGACGAACAATATGACGCGTTGATCAATCGGGTCGAACGCTACGGACACATATTCCCCAAACTGCAGGGCTGTCCCGGTATTCGGCCCGGCGCTGATCTCACCATCATTGTCGATCGCGTCCTGCAAGCCCTCACCCCCACCAACCAAGGCTGGCAATCCATAGAAACAGCGCCGAAGGATGGGACAGTGATCGACCTCTACGGCCCGGAGCATGGGAGGTGGACCGATATGTATTGGGGCTTACCTGATCATTCGTGCGGCGAAATGGGTCAATACTGCGATAGCGACTGGCACCGCCTAAAGCCTGGGTGGGTATGCTCGACATTCAACGAGATGATGAGTTCTGGCTTCACCCACTGGATGCCGCTTCCGCCCGCGCCAGCGCATACTCTCAAAGGCACCTTTACCTGCCCGATCTGTGGCAAGGACACATCGCACCATCATGAGATGGACGCGCAACCCAAGGCCGACCTTTGCCCAGCATGTGATGGCAAAGGGTATCTGACCAAGATGACGCTCACCGAAAACGCAATCTGGGAATGCGCCGCCTGCCACGGCACCGGAAAAAAACAGAGGATGTTGGATCATGACCACCCTGATTGAACAGGGAATGAAGTAACCCGGCCAAGCGGTACTTGGATTTTTAAGGAGATAAGCAATGCCTACCAATGAACAGATCGCTAAGGTTTGTCACGAAGTCAACCGTGCAGCTTGCGCCGCTTTCGGGGATCACTCCCAGCCTTCTTGGGAAGATGCCCCCCAGTGGCAGACCTCCAGCGCAACAAAGGGCGTCGAGTTCACACTCACCAATCCCGATGCACCCCCGAGCGCCAGTCACGATAGTTGGCTGCGGGAAAAGGAAGCGACCGGATGGAAATATGGCCCCATCAAGGATGCTGAGAAGAAAGAGCATCCGTGCTTCGTGCCGTATGATGAACTGCCTCCTGAGCAAAAGCTGAAAGACTACTTGTTCCAGGCTGTCGTGCGCAGCATGGCAACTCTATGATCCTCTCCGGCTCCCAGCAATATTTCGACATCGTCACCTTGCTGGTCCGCCGCCGCGAAGCCCTGGGATTGTCCCAGGGCCAGCTGGCCCAAAAGATCGGCCGCTGCCGCAAGACCCTGGTCCAGTGGGAAGGCGGCCATGTGGAGCCCAGCGGCCCCAACCTGTGTGCCTGGTCGGCGGCGTTGGGCGTCTCGCTCGCTCCTGTTACCGATCCGTAACACCGAACTCTTCCGAAATCCCGCCAATCATCCCGCCGTCGTTTCCCCCTGAAAATACCTCTGGCAGATTCCCCAGTTCCCTATAGCCGTGAAGCATCGCAACCCATTCGGCGAACCCAGTTCGCCATGCGGAGATAACCATGTGCATGGGAGGAAGCGCCCCCACCCCCGTCGCCCCCGCGCCGCCGCCGGATCCGATCCCGGCACCGGAGCAGCCTGATGCCGGCGTTCAGAGCGCTGCCAGCAATGCTCGGGCCAAGGCCGCTGCGGCCTATGGTGCCAGTCAGACCATCCTGACGGGATCTCAAGGCCTGGTCACGCCGCCGACCACCACCGGTGCCGGCAAGAGCCAGCTGGGAGCCTAAGCCATGGGAGCTGACACCGCCTTTTTGCTTTCAGCCCCGGAAGCGCAGTCCGCTGCGCCGACGGTACGATCGCGGGCCGATGTCGAAGCCCTGCGCACCGCGCTCGATCAGCGGCTCGAAGCCATGCGCCGCGAACGAGAATCCTACCTGCGCCATTGGCAGGATCTCTCCAGATATCTGCAACCACGTCGAGGCACCTTTCTGGTGACGCCCAACAAGGGCCAGAAGGGCGATCCCCATACCAACAGCATCCTGAACGATTCGCCCACCAAGGCCTCTCAGGTTTTGGCTTCGGGCATGCTGGCGGGCATGAGCTCTCCGGCCCGCCCCTGGTTCCGACTGGCCCGCTATGGGCAAAGCAGCATCGTCACCAGCGGCTCACGCCTCTGGCTGGACGAAGCGGTCAAGGTGCTGCTGCGGGTCTTCGCCGCCAGCAACTTCTATACAGCCTTGGCCGAATGGTATGACGAGCTGGCCAATTTCGGCACGGCGGTGATGCTGATCCTGGAAGACTTCGAGGATGTCATCAACTGCCAGACCCTGACCGCCGGCGAATATTTTCTGGCGGTCGATCACCGCAACAATGTCGTCAGCATCTACCGTGAATTCACCCAGACTGTCGGCCAGGTGGTCGATCGCTTCGATCTCGCCAATGTCTCGGACGCGGTCAAAACCCTATGGGAAAATAACCAGACGGAAACCGAGGTGGTGGTTTGCCATGCCATCGAGCCCAATGATCGGCGTCTGCCCTTTGCGCTGGGCCCCAAAGCCAAGCCCTGGCGCTCCGTCTATTGGGAACGCGGCCGCCCCCGAAGCGATATCCTGGAATGGCGGGGCTTTGATGAATTTCCCGCCGCCGTCTCGCGTTGGTCGAAAAAGGGAAACGAGCCTTACGGCAAGGGACCCAGCACCAACGCCTTGGCGGATATCAAAACGCTGCAGCTTTTGGAAAAGCGCCGCGCCCAGGTGGTCGATAAAATGACTGCCCCCGCCATGGTGGCGGATGCCCAGCTGCAGCAGCAGGGCGTCAGCATGCTGCCGGGCCAGACCACCTATGTCGCCAATGTCGGCGGCGTTGGCGTCAAACCGATTTACGAACCGCCGCCCGCCGCCGTCACCGTCATCGATCAGGCCATCGAACGGGTCGAACGTCGCATCGACCGCAGCTTCTATGCCGACCTCTGGATGATGATGGCCGAACTGGAAGGCGTGCAGCCCCGCAATGACCTGGAGGTCACGGAACGGCGCGGCGAAAAGCTGCTGCAACTGGGCCCCGTGCTGGAAAGCGTCGAGCGCGAGCTGAACCGCATCATTGAGCGGACCTTCAATATCCTGGTCCGTCACTCTTTGCCCTTCTGGCAACAGGGCCAGGGCGGATCCTTGCCGGTTCCGCCGCCCGACATGCAGGGCATGGACTTCGACATCGAATATATCTCGATGCTGTCCCAGGCCCAGAAAGCCATGGCCACCACCGGCATCGAAGGACTAATGGCCTTCATCGGGTCGGTCTATAGCCTCTATCCCCAGGCCGCCGACCTGGTGGATATCGACGAAGCCGTCAGCGAATACGGCGACATTCTCAACGCCCCCGCCCGCATCCTGCGCGATCCGAAACAGGTGGCGGCGCTGCGGGATGCCCGGGCCAAGCAACAGCAGCAGCAGCAAGCCATGGAACAGAGCATGGCGGCGGTCCAGGGTGCCCATACCCTTTCGCAAATCCCCGTCGGCCAGGGCCAGAACGCCCTTCAGAAAATGATGGGAGGCGGGATGTGAGTCGCGACGATGTCAAAACCGATGACTTGGTGGCCGAAGCCCTGGGGCAAGCCCCCTCCCCGGCCTGGCTGATCGGCCTCAAGGCGGTGGCCAACGACGTCTATGGCCGCGCCCTGTTGTGGGAGCTGATGGGCCGAGGCCAGCCTTTCCTGACCAGCTTCCGCCCCAATGATCCGACCCTGACGGCCTTCCTGGAGGGACAGCGCGAACAAAGCCTATGGCTATTCCGCGACCTCATGGCGGCCTGTCCCGAAAACTATTCCCTGATGGCGGCCGAAGCCGCCGCCCGGGCCGCTGCACAAAAAAACACCCAACCCGCCGAAAGCGAATAGGACCATCATGGCCCCCGAAACCACTGCCCCGGCAACGCCCCCCGCAACTCCGCCCACCGATCCGACGACCCCGCCCGCCAGCCCGCCGGCGCTGACGCCCCCCGGCAGTCTGCTGACCGATCCGCCGCCGGCCCCGGACGATAAGACGCCTCCCGCCGATCCGCCGCCGAACCCGGACGATAAGACGCCGCCCAATCCAGGTGACGATCCGCCCCAGGAGGAAACCGACGACGCGCCCAAGGGTGCGCCGGAAAGCTATGCCGACTTCACGCTGCCCGAGGGCGTGACCGTCGATGCCGAGCGCACCGAAGCCTTCAAGGGCCTGGCCAAAGAGCTGAACCTGACCCAAGAGCAGGCGCAGCAACTGGTGACCTTCGAAGCCGCCAAGATGCGCGAGCTGCTGGAAGCGCCCTACAAGCTGTGGTTCGACACCCAGGAGCAGTGGCGCCAGCAGATCATGGCCGATCCCGAGATCGGCGGCGACAAGCTGGCGGCCAATATCGCCGCCTCGAGCCGCCTGTTTCAGCCGTCGGCCGACAATCCGCTGATCAAGACCACGGCGGAAGGCCAGGCCTTGACCCAGGCGCTGGCAGCCACCGGCGCCGCCAACCATCCCGACATCGTCCGCTTCTTCGTCCGTCTGGGCCAGAGCATGGGCGAAGGCTCCTTCGTGGCGGGCCGCGCGCCGCAAGGAGACAAACCGAGCGCCGCGGATCTTCTTTTCGCCAAACCCAAAGCCTGACCGCCCAGCAAAGGAACCTGAACCATGGCTGTCTTGACCGCGAACAACATGACCCTGGCTGACATCACCAGCCGCCTCGATCCCAATGGTAAGATCGCCAAGGTGGCCGAGATCCTCAACCAGACCAATGAAATGCTGGAAGATGCTGTCTTCACCGAAGGCAACCTGCCGACCGGCGATGAATATAGCCAGCGCACCGGTCTGCCGCTGATCTATTACCGCTCGATCAATCAGGGCGTGCCCAACAGCAAGTCCACCTCGGTCATCGTCAAGGAAGCCACCGGTATGATGGAAGGCCGCAGCATGGTCGATACCGAGCTGGCCAAGCTGAACGGCAGTACCAACGAATTCCTGCTGTCCGAGAACAAGCCCTTCATCGAAGCCATGAATCAGGCCTATGTGCAGAATATGCTCTATGGCAATCCGGCCAATGACAATCGCCAGATCCTCGGCGTCATGCCGCGCTATTCGGCGATCTCGGGGGCCGGCAATGCTCAGAACCTGCTGGATGCCGGCGGCACCGGCTCCAATAATGCCTCGATCCTGCTGATGGGCTGGGGCGAGGAAACCGTGTCCTGCCTGTACCCCAAGGGCAGCATCGCCGGATTGGAGCAGGAATATCTCGGCGAACGCACTGTCCTGGATGCCAATGGCAACCAGTTCGAAGCCCATGTCACCAAGTGGATGTGGAAGAACGGCGTCAAGGTCAAGGACTGGCGCTATATCGTGCGCATCTGCAACGTCAACATCACCGACCTGCTGGCCCAGTCCGGCACTCAGTCCACCAGCGCCGCCACCCAGATCATCAATCTGATGAGCCGCGCCATGGACCGCATCCCCAGCGCCGGCAATTGCCGTCTGGCCTTCTATATGCCGCGCACGCTGATTTCCATGCTGCGCATCGCCGCCCTGAATAAGTCCACCAACGCCCTGTCGATCGAAGATGCGCTGACCCAGTTCGGCCATCACTACAGCCAGACCAAGTTCCTGGGCGTCCCGGTCCGTAAAGTGGATCAGATGCTGCTGACCGAAGCCCGCGTGGCCTAAGAGGAGTTTACTTTCATGGCTATTGTCGACGCTAATATGGTGCTGTCCGGAAGTTATAACGGCAACACCCTCACCTCGCAGACCGTCACCGGCAGCGGCAGCGTGATTTCCACCTACGTCCTTGATCTCAGCCAGAAGCGCGATCTCGGCGAAGGCGTGGATCTCTTCCTGCGGGTCAATATCATGACCGCCTTTGCCGGTCTGACCTCCCTGGAATGCCAGATCGTCCAGGCCGACGACGCGGCGATTTCCACCAACGTCACCGTGATCGGTTCCACCGGCCCCATTCCCCTGGCCTCGCTGACCGCCGGGGCCCGCTTCGTGGCCGAGATGAATCCGCGCATCGGTTCCATCGGCCAGCGTTACCTGGCCGCCCGCTATGTCATCACCGGCACCGGCACCGCCGGCGCCCTGATGGCCGATATCGGCGACAACTATAGCGACGGGGCCAAGACCTATCCGGTCGGCTACACCATTCTGTAAGGAATACCGAACATGGCTCGTTTCTTGATTACGGCTCTGTCCTTCATCGACAATCAGCTGATCGAAGAAGGCAAGGAAATCACCCTCGATCCCGAAAGCACGGTTATTCCAGGCTCCCATTGGCAGCCGCTGGATGCGGAGGCCGAGGCGTTGGTGGAAAAGCATAAGGCCTATCTCGCCACCGCCGGCGACTTCGAACCCGAAACCGTGAGCAAGGTCGGCGACTCTGCGCCGCTGACCGGTGCCGACCTGACGGCCTTTGGCCAGTCCCTGGCGGCCGGGATCGGCCAGGGCATGGTCACCATGATGCAGCAGATGATGCAGCAGATGATGTTGCAGCAGGGGCAGCAGGCCGCGAATGGCAATGATGGGGGAGCCCCCTCCCCCACCGCTGAAACCATCGACGGCATGTCGGTCGAACAGACGACCGAAACCGCCGACGCCAGCAAACCCAACCCCAAGAAGAAAGGCGATCCGGCAGCCGGCGGCCCGGGGGAAGACCCCACGAGCAACGGCGGATCCTGATCCTGATCTCTGGGCCGGCTGCTCACCAGCCGGCCCCTCTTCCCTCCTGCTTGCGACCGGTGAGCCATGACCACCACGGAAGATCTCTGCAACCGCGCCCTGGCGGAAGTGACCACCCGTTCGACCATTGCCTCGATTACCGAAGGCAGTGCCGAAGCCAATCAATGCCAGATTCATTACGATCCGACCCGGGACTCGCTGCTGCGGGCGCATCCTTGGGCCTTCGCTCGGGCTCAGAAATCCCTATCCCTCCAGGCCGCCGCCGCCGGTACGGCTGAAAACCCGGCGGGAACCAGCACACTGCCCGAGCAGCCCTGGAGCTATTCCTACTTCTGGCCTGCCGATTGCCTCCGCTTCCGCCGCATCTATCAGCCGGTCAGCGGCGGCAGCGCGATTGCCTACACCCTCTCCACCTGGGACGACAGCGCGAACGCCACCCATCGCGTCATCCTGACCAATCAGGCCCAGGCGCAATTGGTCTATACCCGCCGCATCACCGACCCCAATCTCTTCGATGTCGATTTCGCCGATGCTCTGGTCTTCCAGCTGGCGGCCCGCATGGCCGGATCCCTGACCGGCGATAAATCGCTGGTGCAGGCTCTCGCCGCTCAGGCCCAGCAGATCATTCTGGCGGCCCGCGTGGTCGATGATGTCGAAAATGGGCAAACCACCGAGATCCTGCCCGATTGGCTGACCATTCGCGGCTATAGCGGCGGCGGCGGCGGCGACAGCACCGGCCTGATCAACGCCGTGATTGCGAGCAGCTGATGGCCCAGTCGCTGCTTGTGCCTAGCTTCGCCGCCGGCGAACTCTCCCGCGCCCTCGATGCCCGCCAAGACCTGGGCAAGGTGCATGTCGGCTTGCGGCTGGCCCGCAATGTCTTCGTGCATCCGCAAGGCGGCGTCTCGAACCGCCCGGGTACGGAGTTCATCGGTCGCGCCAAGGATTCGGCGAACCCGGTTCGCCTGATCAAATTCCAGTTCAATCTGGTGCAAAGCTATGCCTTGGAGTTCGGCCATTACTATATGCGGGTCATCATGGCCGGCGGCTATGTGCTCGAGCCAGCACAAACCATCACCGCCATCACCCAGGCCGCCCCGGGCGTTCTGACCATTCCGGGACATGGCTATGCCAATGGCGATCAGCTCTATGTTCTGTCCTGCCCCGGCATGGCCGGCCTGGCCTCAACCCCGGCCCGGCAATATCTGGCCGCCAATGTCACCGCCAACAGCCTGACCCTGACCGATCTCGACGGCCATGCCGTCAGCACCGCCGCCCTGTCGGCTTATAGCGGCGGCGGTTCGATCGCGCGGATCTATACCCTGGTCACGCCCTATGCCGGCAGCGATCTTGCCCTGCTCAAGACCACCCAATCCAATGACACCCTGACCCTGACCCATCCCAGCCATCCGCCCCGGGATCTCAGTCGCAGTCAGCATTGGCTCTGGACGCTCTCGACCATCACCTTCACGCCGGCAGTGCAGCCGCCCGCGGGTGTTTCTGTCACGGCCAACAGTTCAGGTTCCTGGCATTTCGCCTATGTGGTGACAGCCAAGACCACCGCGCCCGCCGAAGAGTCCGAAGCCAGCAGCATCGTGACCTGCACCAATGCCGCCTTGAACCAGAATACAGGGATCAGCAACACCATCACCTGGAACAGCGTGACCGGGGCCACCAGCTACGCTGTTTACAAAGCCACCGCCGTTTATAACGCCGACGTCGCTCAAGGGGCCATGCTGGGCTATATCGGCACCTGCACCGGTACCAGCTTCACCGATACCAATATCTCGCCGGATTTCACCCAGGCGCCGCCGCAAGCCACCAACCCCTTCGTCAATGGCACGATCACCGGCGTCACCATCGCCAATGCCGGGAGCGGCTATAGCACCGCGCCGGCGCTGATCGTCTCGGATACCATTGGCCTGGGAGCCAAGCTCACCGCCGCCGTCTCTGGTGGGAAGATCACCGGCGTGACCGTCGTCAATGGCGGCCAGGGCTATATCAACCCGAAGATCAGCGTATCGTCAGGCAATGGCAGCGGGGCCGCGATTTCTCTGATCACCGCGTCCGACGGGCTTGTCGATGGCAATGGCGTCAGTCTTGGCACGAAGAAGATCACAGGCGCTTATGTCGTCAATGCCGGACAGAACTATGCCGGTCCCACGGTCGCCATCATCGATAGCACCGGCTCGGGCGCGGCGATCAGTTTGGGCGTCACCAACGGCCAGATCAGCTCCGTAACCGTCCAGTCCCAGGGCAGCGGCTATAGCTCCCCCAGCGCCACCATCACCGATTCCACCGCTGGCACGACCGCCGTCTTGACGCCGCAGCTGACCACCAGCTTGAACAATCCGGCGGTGGCCACCTATTTCCAGCAGCGTAAAACCTATGGCGGCGGCACCACGCACCCGCAAACCCTCTGGACCTCGCAAAGTAGCAATTACAAGAATATGGATGTCTCGAACCCGGTTCGGGATTCCGATGCCATCACCGTCTCCATTGCCTCGCAACAGGTCGATTCCATCCGCTGGCTGATCTCGCTGAACTGCCTGCTGGTTCTGACCTCGGGAGGTGCCTGGAAACTGACGGCGGGATCCAACTCGAATGTCCTGACCCCGGCGCAAACCGCCGTGGTGCCCCAGGCCTATTCCGGATCCGCCGAAGTTCCGCCGCTGATCATCAACAACTGCATCCTCTATATTCAGGAAAAGGGAGCCTCGGTTCTCCAGCTGGCCTATGACTTCTACGCCGACAGCTTCTCCAGCTCGGAAATCTCGGTTCTCTCCAGCCATCTGTTTTATGGCTATCAGATCCTGGATTGGGCTCATGCCGCCCAACCGCATCATCTGGTCATGGCCGTCCGCTCTGACGGAAAATTTTTGCTGCTGACCTATCTGAAAGAACAGGACGTTTACGGCTTCACCTGGGGCGACAGCCCGGGCAATTCGGGAACGGACACCATCGAATCCGTCGCCTCGGTCTCTGAAGCCCCCGAAGACGTTCATTATTGTGTGTTCCGCAGAACGATCCCCGGCGTCAATGGCGGGCAGCCGGTGCGCTATATCGAACGGGTTCATAGCCGCAACATGCTGAACACCAGCTATCAGCCTGACTGCACCAAGGCCTGGTTTGTCGATTGCGGACAGCAATATAGCGGCACCGCCACCACCACCGTCGGCGGCCTGAACCATCTGGAAGGCGCTACGGTGTCTATTCTGGCGGATGGCTATGTCAAACTTCCCCAGACGGTCACCAACGGCCAAATCACCCTGGATGTGGCCGCCAAGGTCATCACCATCGGTCTGCCTTACATCGCCCAGGTCAAGCCGCTGCCGATCGATGCTGGCAGCCCGACCGTGCAGGGCAAGCGCAAGAAAATCAGCGCCACCACCTTGCGTCTGGAAAACAGCCGCGGCCTGCAGATCGGCCGCGATAGCAGCGATCTCGAACCCATCAAATTTCCTCAGCCTCCCTCTGGCTGGACCCAGGCATTACCGCTTTATACCGGTGATCTCCGCCAGGTTCTGACCCCCATCTGGGACACCGAGGGAACCTTCCTGATCCAGCAGAGCGATCCCCTTCCCTTCACGCTTCTGGGACTGATCCCGGAACTGAACGTGGGAGATACCCCGGGATGAAGATCTCCGTCATTGCCGCGACCCAAGATCATGCAGCCCTGCTGGCTCCCCGGCTCAGAGCGCAAGACGTCGCGGAAATTTCCGCCTCGACGCTGCTCTCGCCCCAGGACGCCCTGGCCGCTTCGCTGGCCTGTTCGCCCATGGCCTGGACCGGCATGGTCGATGACGAGCCGGTCTGCATGTTCGGCGTTGCCGCCACCAGCTGGATCGCAGCGGAAGGCGCTCCCTGGATGCTGGGCAGCGATGCTTTGCTGCAGCACCAAAAGGCCTTCCTGCGCCGGAACCGCGCCTATGTTGCCTTGATGCGCCAAATGTTCTCCAGCCTGCGAAACCATGTCGATACCCGCAATCATGTCTCGATTCGCTGGCTGCATTGGCTGGGCTTCACCCTTGGTCCGCCGGAACCCTATGGCCCTCATGGACAATCCTTCCACCCCTTCTGGATGGAGTAAGCGATGTGCGTTGTTGCCGCAGCCGCCGTACCTTATCTTTTTGCCGCCTCGATGGCGACGACGGCCGCATCCACCTATATGGCCTATCAGGGCTCGCAGCAGCAGGCCAAGGCGCAAGAGGCCTCTGCCAATTATCAGGCCCAGGTTGCGCATAACAATCAGATCATCGCCACGCAGAACGCCGACCAGGCGATCCAGGCCGGCGAAGCCCAAGAGCAGGCGCAGCGGCTGAAGACGGCGCAGGTCATGTCTTCTCAGCGTGTGGCCATGGCCGCCAACGGCCTGTCCCTGGATTCCGGATCCGCTGCGGATGTCCAGGCCGGCACCGCTGAAATGGGCGAACTGGACGCCCTGACGATCCGCTCCAATGCCTCCAAGACCGCCTATAATTATTTGGCCCAGGCCGGCAATTATGGGGCGCAGGCCAATCTCTATGAAGCCCAGGCAGGATGGGCCTCCTCGGCAGGGGAGCTGAACGGATATAGCGCCCTGATCGGCGGCGCGGCCAGCCTGTCCAGCAAATGGATGACCTATAACGCCATGAGCGGCAGCACCCCCACCACCAGCAGCGGCGGCAGCGGCGGAACCTTCAGCCAGGGCTACCAGACGCCCAGCTGGTACGACGGTAAAGGCTATTCTGGCGGATATGGATTCTGATCATGGTCAACGTTCCGCAAATCAACACTCAGTCGGTCCTGCCCCAGACCAATCCGACCCCTTATCAGCATCTCGATGTTTCTCCCGATGACTTCGGGGCGCAGGCGGGGCAAGCCATGCAGCGCCTGGGCGGCGCCGTGCAGCAGGGCGGCGACGTTCTGATGCAACAGGCCGTCCGCTTGCAAGAGCTGGATAACGATGCTCAGGCCAAAAATGCCTATGTCGATTACAGCAATCAGATGCGCGACGCCCTGTTCAACCCCAAGACCGGCTATTACGCCTTGCAGGGTAAGGATGCCGTCGATGCCTACCAGCCGACCCTGGATCACCTCAATCAATTGCGCCAGCAAACCATGTCCGGCTTGGCCAATGATCAGCAGCGCAAACTGTTCGACAACATCGCCCTGAAGCGGACCGAAATCGAACTGGATGGCATGGCCCGCCATTCCGCCGGACAACAGCGCGCCTATCAGGATCAGTCCTCGGATGCGGTCCTGCAGACCAACCTGTCCGATGCCGCCAGCTATTACAATGACGACAAGCGCTTCGGCCTGGCCGTCAGATCCGGCTTGGCCGAGATCAGCAATCATGCCGCCGATACCGGCCAGCCCCCAGAGCTGGAGGCCCAGCGGCGGTCGCAGTTCCTCTCTGCCGCCTGGAAATCCCGGATCGACCGCATGGCCATCGATGACCCGGTCGGTGCCCGCGACCTCTATCAATCGCAGGCTATGGGCCAGATGACCGGACAGGATCAGTCCCAGACGGAAAAACTGCTGAAGCCCCTGGTGGATGCCCAGCAAACCCGAACCATCGCCAGCAGCATCATGGCTGGCAAGCCGACCGCCAACGGCGACGCCCTGGTCAATGCCGTCATCGGCAAAGAAAGTGAGGGCGATCCCGACGCAATCTCATCGAAAGGCGCCAAGGGACTGATGCAGCTCATGCCCTCCACCGCCCGCCAGGTGGCCGCCGAACTGAACATGCCCTATGACGAAGACAAGCTGCTGAATGACCCGGACTACAACAAGGCTCTGGGCACCCAGTATCTGAAGGACATGCTGACCCGCTATGGCGGCAACCAGACCTTGGCCCTGGCGGCCTATAATGCCGGACCTGGCCGCGTCGATCAGTGGCTGACCACCATCGGCGATCCCCGTACCGGCGCTGTGTCCGACAGCGATTGGGCCGCCAAGATTCCCTTCCCGGAAACCCGCGACTATGTCGCCGCCGTCAATGCCAAAGCCGCCCCCCAGCCGGGCACGCCGCCCACCGATAACGACGTCAAGGCGCATCTGGCGGACTGGCTGAAACAGGCCGATGCCTTGCCGCTCGATCCGATCCAGCGCGATTTGGTCAAATCTCACATCCTGACCAATGCCCATCAAGTCGAAGCCGCCCAGAACGCCGCCGACCAGGCCAATCGCCAAACCCTGTTGACCGCCGCCATGGGAGCGCAATCCGGTCAGGGAAAACCCGCCAATCTCGATCAACTGCTGGCCAATCCGGATCTCAAGACCGCTTGGGTGGCGGCCCCTCCGGATACCCAGCAAGGCATCTTGAATGTGCTCGATCACAACGCACGAGCCGCCGAACCGCGCCTGGACGATAAGTCTCTTGGTCTGTTCTATCGGCTCAAGGGTGAAGCCGCGACCGACCCGGTGGCCTTCCGCTCCGAGAAACTGACCGATTACGTCGACCAACTCCCCCATAGCCTGACGCTCGAGCTGATGAACCAACAAGCCGGTCTGCAGAACAAAGCGGTGATGGACGAAACCAAGGCGATCAGTCTGCAGCATGCCCAGGCAATTGCCAAACCGATGCTACAGGCCGCCGGTGTCAATGTGTCACCGAAGGCCGGAACCTCAGGCGCGGCGACCTATAACCAATTCGTCGGTCGTCTCTCGACGGCTCTGGATCAATTCCAGGCTCAGGCCAAGCGCAACCCCCATGACGACGATATCCGGCAGATCACCAACTCGCTGCTGACCCAAGGAGCGCAAGCCAACAGCGGTTGGTTCTACGACACATCCGTCCGCGCCTTCCAGGTCGAACCCACACAGTTTTATGTGCCGGTGCCGAAAACCGAGAAGCCGGCCTTGGCAGCCGCTTTCCAGCAGACCTATGGCCGCGCCGCCAGTGATGGCGAATTGCAGGACTTCTATACTCGGACCCAATTGGCGGCGAAAAAACAATGACCGATCCCGTTCTCGATCCCTCTGTCGATCCCGACAAGGTGGCCTATTACGCCGGGTTGATGGCCCAGGAAAAGCAGGCGCAAAGCCAGGCCGCCACCGGCGTGCTGCTGGCCAATCAAGACGCCAATCCCGATGCGGCGGCCCCGGCCAGGGCCTTGGCCCCCTCGGTCGGTGCCCCGGCCTCGGTGGTCGAAGCCAACCTGCCCAGCTATCAGCAGCAGGCCGCCCTGGCGGCGAACCGGGTTCGCCTGGACGGCAATCCGGTGCTGGCGCAATGGGTGGCGGCCAATCCGCAAAGTGCCCGCATCGCCAAGGATGATTTTGATCAGCTCAACATCGTCAGCAAAAGCTGGGGTGCCCTGAAATCCGGCTGGACCGAAGCGATGCTGTCCAATCAGCGCGGTCGGCTCGGCTGGGCGCTGCAAACCGGCAACCAGGATCCCGCGATCCAGGCGCAACTGTCCGAGATCGACCGGCAGTTGGCGCAGCAGCCGCAGACCCAAGGCTTCGCCCATGCCTTGAACACCGTCTCCGGCTTCGTTGCCGGCTTGCTCGACAATGCCAATGAGGCCAAGAATGCCGCGGCGGGCGGTATCGCCGCCGGGGCCGCGATGGGCAGCGTGATCCCCGGCTTAGGCACCTCCGCCGGCGGTGTGGCGGGCGGTTTTGCTGGGCTGACCGGCGGCATGGCGGCGGATCAATTCAAGGTCGGCGCCGGCAATATGTATCTGCAATTGAAGGGCACCACCGACGATGCCGGCAATCCCATCGACGAAGGTGTGGCGCAAGGGGCGGCGATCTTCGCCGGCCTGACCGACGCCGCCCTGATGAACCTGCGGCTGGGATCGGCCGGCAAGGGATTCCAGGCCGGGGCGCAAACCCTGATGCGGGACGCCATCAAGGAGTCCTTGAGCCGCCCCGGCGTCGCCCAGGCCTTGGCCCGCTTCGGTGGCGAATATGTCAAGACCGTCGGCGAAGGCGCGGCCTTGGGCTTTGCTCAGGACACCGCCCATATCATCGCCGAACAGACGGCGCGGCTGGCCAGCGACGGCGATTTCGCCACCATCTTCAATGATCCCGAGCAGCGGGCGCAGGCCATCGACCGGCTGGCCAACACCGCGAAGGATATGGCGGCGGCCTCCGCCCTGATCGCGCTGCCCGGCTCTGGCGTGCATCTCGGCGCGGAACTGGCCCAGGCCCGGCGGGCCAAAGGGAATCAACAGCTTTGGGACAGCTTCCTCCAGGCCAGCCAGGACAGCAAGACCCGCAGTCGCAGCCCCGATGCTTTCGCTGAATTTCTGGCGGAACACCAGGGCGATAAACCCGATCAGATCGGCGTGCCGGCGGAAAAAATCCAGCAGTTCTATCAAAGCATGGGGATCGATCCCTTCGCCCTGGACGATGAACACGATCCCCTGACTCAGCATATCCCCGAGCTGAAGCAGCAATTGGCCGAAGGCTTGGCGACGGGCGGCGATGTCCAGATCCCCACCGCCGATTTCGCCGCGCATCTGACCGGCACCAACTTCGCCCAGTTCGTCCAGCATGATGTGAGGCTGACCCCCGACGGCTGGACCTTCCGCGAATCCCAGGATTATGATCGCCGTCGCCCCCAGCTGGTGGCGGAACGGGCGCAGGACTATCAGCGCACGGTCGAGGCCGAAGCCAAGAACGCCGAACCGGCGCAGCGCGTCTATGACGACTTTCTGGGCCAGCTGCGCGAGGGGATGCCGCTCAACCAAGCCCAGCAGATCGCTACCTTCATGGCCGCCCATTATCAGACCATGGGCGATCGCTTCGGCATCGATGCTTGGGAAAAATACCGCCAACGCCCGATTGGCATCGAATTCGCGCAGCCGGATGCTGCGCCGCTGTTGCGGCCCGAACTGGGGCAAGAGGGGCTGAATCAGATGATCGCCGCCTTGAAGTCTGGCGGCCTGCCTTCTGCCCGCGCCATCCATGGCGATAGCTTGGCCGAGTTCCTGTCCCGCCGGGGCGGTCTCGAAGATCCCGGCGGCGAACTGAAGGATATGGGGGCCGACCAATGGCACAAAGGCCGCCCCTTCACCCGCAAGCTGCTGCGCGAAGGCGTCGAAGACGGCCCGCGTCTGCCCGGTACCGAAAGCGCCGCATCCTCGCGTTACAGCCTGGACGAAGCCACCCACGCCGCCTGGGAGGCTGGATATTTCCCCGAAACCCAAGGGGAGCGTCCGACCCCCGATCATCTGATCGAAGCCCTGCGCGGCGAACTGGCCGGCCAGCCGCGCTATGTCGAAGAGAATGTCGATCACCAGGCCGCGGCCCACCGCCAGTCGTTGCAGCAGCTGGACCAGGTCGTCAACCATTTAGGCTTGGATGTCCGCCGTGACAGCCCCGAGAAGATCCGCACCGCCATCGCCGAGTATGACAAGCGCCGTCAGGCGGAATCCGTAACCGAGGCCGAAGGCGGCAAGCTGTTCAATCAGCCCCTCAAAGCCGGCGTCGATCTCGATCGCCAAATGCACATTTTGCCGATCTCAGTAGGCACGGAGACACCGCGTGGCGCCAAGCAAAGTCAGGCGGCGCTGAAGCATATGGACAAAAGTCCGGTGGTCAACAAAGACACCGGCTGGGAAATCAAGCTGTCCAAGGGAAAACTGGACGACATTGCCAGCAAATTTGAGAAGTCGGTGGATGTCAAAGACCATCAAGCGGCTTTACAGGCGGTGCGGCAGATCACCGAAGAAGCCACCCTGGTGGATAGTCATGAGGATTACAAAGAGCGCAGAGGCGTCAAACAAGCCCACGTGCTGTTTACCCCGATCGACATCGAAGGGCGGCGCTACGCGGTCAAGACCACGGTCCTGGAATATGCCGACAAGCCGATGGAGGTGGAGAGCGAAACCATCCACCGACTGCATGAACAGCGTCTTGAGAAAAGGTTGCCCGCCGCGACCGGTGCTGACATCGTAGAGGCGGGCACTTCGTCCGCAGAGGTACCCTCCAGGGAAGGGCTGGCACCCCAGACCGTGCTAAACAGCACCGCAGGATCTGGGCATACAGACGCAACAATCAGGTTAGGCGATCTTCTCTCGGGGATCAAGGATCACGAGGGAAATCGCTATGCCCAGGCCGATCAGACGGCTAAGCGCGGCGATATCCTGCTGTCCTCGAGCCAGGCCATTATCCGTCTGACCCAAGACCGCAACCTGTCCACCTTGCTGCATGAGACCGGCCATTTATGGCTGGATGAATTGGTGCGCGACGCCGCCCGCGAGGATGCGCCGCCGCAATTGCGCACCGACTTGGCGACCACGCTCAAATGGCTGGGGGTCGATCACGACGTTTCCGGCCCCTTCGACCATCAAGAGCTGATCGACAAGCTGGGCAGTGATCAGCATGAGCAATGGGCGCGTGGCTTCGAAGCCTATCTGATGGAAGGCAAGGCCCCATCCCCCGGGCTGGCGGACATCTTCCGCCAGTTCAGGGGCTGGCTGGTGCGGATCTACCGCTCCTTGCGCAATCTCGGCGGATCGGTGCCGCCCGAAGTCGCCAAGGTGATGGACCGCCTGTTGGCGTCGGAAGATGAAATCCAAGCCATGGCGGAGCGTCAGCATGCCCAGGCGCTGTTCAGCAGCGCCAAGGAGGCCGGACTATCGCCGGAGCAGTTCCAACGCTATCAGGACCAGGCGACCAAGGCGACTGCCGCCGCCGAAGACAAGCTGCTGCACCGAACCATGGAGAGCCTGGCCCGCGAGAAGCAGGACTGGTGGAAGGAAGAGGCGGCCCGCACCCGCGCCGAAGCCGACCAAGCCTTGATGACCAATCGCAAGGATTTGGCCACCCTGCAATACTTGCGCAGCGGCGAGTTTGCCGACGGCCAGCATTTTGGCGAACCCGGTTCGCCTGATAAGGCGGGAGGGACGACGCGGAGCAGTCACCCCGGTTCGCCGCAGCACCGGTTGAAACTGGCGCGGGCACCGCTGGTGGACGCCTTCGGCCCCGACATCCTCGAGAAGCTGCCCAAGGGCCGTCCCGGCGATCCTTTGGTGGTGGACAAGGGCGGCGTACATTTCAACGAACTGTCCGAGCTGATGGGCTATCGCTCGGGCGACCGCATGGTGCGCGACCTGGTGGAACTGCAACGGCAGCAACGCGAGCTGAAGGCCGAGGGCGACAAGCGCAGCGTGCGCCAAATGCTGGTGGATCAGGAAACCGATCGGCTGATGGCCGAGCGCCATGGCGATCCCTTCACCGACGGCAGCCTGGAGCGGGACGCCCTGGACGCCTTGCAGAATGGTCAACGCACCGAATTGCTGGCCCAGGAAACCCGCATCCTGATGCGCCTGGCCCGGGGCGAAGGCCGTGCCGCCGGCACGGAAACCGGCGATCGCCGCGTCGCCGCCGAGCGCGCCAAGGCCGACGCCCGGGTGGCGGCGGAAAAGCAGCGGGGCGATTACCGCCTGCGCCGGGCCGAGACCGCTGCCGATTGGGACATGGCCGAGGCCCGCGACAAGGCCGCCCGCACCCGCGATGCCTTGACCCTATCCGCTACCGATCTTGCCGCCGCCCGCGATTGGGCCAAGACCGAGATCGAGGGGAAGACGGTGCGCGACGCCACCGCCGTCAACCGCTATGCCCAGCAAGAAGCCCAGGCCGCCCGGGCCACCGAGCAAGCGGCGCGGAAGCATGACTATGAAGCGGCGGCCATCGCCAAGCGGCGGCAGCTTTTGAACCATATGCTGTTCATCGAAGCCAAGCGCGCCCGCGACGATGTCGATCGCGCCGTCTCGATGCTGGCGGGCTATGCCGACAAGAAGACCATCGCCAGCCTGCCCCAGGGGTTCCTGGATCAGATCCATGGGCTGCTGGAGCGGTTCGATTTCAAAAAGGTCAGCCAGACGGAAGTCCAGGCCCGCAAGGATTTTGGCCGCTGGCTGGCGGATCAGGAACAAAGCGGTCATGAGGTCTATACCGCTTGGGCCGATTTCCGCGACCTGTCCGGCGAGACGAAGAACCGCCTGCTGACCCATTGGTCCTTGACCCATTATAGCGACATGACCATCGGCGAACTGCGCGGCCTGGCCGACACCGTCAAGAGCATCGCCCATATCGGCCGTGAGCAGAAGAAGATCGAGGTGGCCGGGGCCAAAGCCGACTTCGACGATATGGTCGATGAGGCGGTCGAGAGCATCACCGCCAACAACAAGCGCCGCCCGGTCAGCCGCGATATCAACCCGGGCACCGCGCCGGGGCTGAAGGGGGCGCTCGAGCGGGCTGGCCAGCGGCTCCGCGCGGCGGACTCGAGTCTGCTGAAGCCTGAGCAAATGATCGACTGGCTGGATGGCGACGATGCCAATGGCGTCTTGAACCGCGTCGTCATGCGCCGGCTGAAGGAGGCCCAATTCCATGCCGCCGACCTGCAGAAAGAGATCACCGCCCGGCTGCGCGATTTGCGTAAAATCGTGCCAGAAGTCTTCCTCCAGGACATGAAGACCAAGAAGGAAGTGCCGGAACTGCTGACCGCCGAGGGCGATCCTTGGCTGATGAACAAGAAGGAAATCCTGGCCCTGGCGCTGAACACCGGCAACGAATCGAACCTGGATAAATTGGCCCGGGGCTATCACTGGGACAAGGAAGATATCCAGGCGGTGCTGGACCGCGAAATGAGCAAGCATGACTGGGATTGGGTGCAAGGCGTCTGGGACACCTTCGGCGCTCTGTGGCCGGAAACGGAGGCCCTGGAGAAGCGTCTGTCGGGCGTCGCCCCCGACCGCATCGAAGCCCGCACCGTCGAGACCCCCCATGGCGACTATCGCGGCGGCTATTACCCGGTCATTTATGATCCCCTGAAATCGGTGCAGGCAGAACATCACGCCGAGAAGGCCCGGGCCGGTCTGTTCGAGAACGGCTATATGAAGGCCACCACCGATAAGAGCCGGACCATCGAGCGCGTGGACTCCTTCGCCGCGCCGATCCAGCTGTCGATCGACACCATTCCCTGGAAGCTGGGGCAGGCCATCCATGACATCGCCTACCGCGAGGCCGTGATGGATGTGGACCGCTTCCTGGGAGACAAGCGCATCCGTGGCGCCATCGAGGGGACCTTGGGCCGGGAATATTACCAGCAGTTCCGGCCCTGGCTGCAAAGCATCGCCAACAACCGCAACATCGATGCCAAAGGTCTCGCGGCTTGGAACCGCTTCGCCCATGCCGCCCGCACTAACACCATGATCGTCGGCATCGGTTTTCGTGTCTCCACCATGCTGAAGCATGGCACCACGGCGCTGCTGAACAGCGTCGGCGAACTTGGCCCCACCTGGCTGGCCCGAGGGGCCGCCGAGTTCTTTGGCCCCCCTGAGAAGATGGCCCGGGTCCGCGACATGGTGTTCGAGAAATCGGGCGAGATGCGCAACCGCATGAACGAAATTGACCGCGATGTGCGCGACGCCCTGCAAGACAGCGTCGGCGACCATAGCTGGCGGGCTGACGTGGCGCGCTATGGCCATTACGGTGTGGCGATGCTGGATATGGCCTCGGCCATGCCCACCTGGCTGGGAGCCTATCGCAAGGCGCTGTCGGAAGGTCAGGCGGAAGCCGACGCCGTCTATGCCGCCGACAAGTCGGTGCGCAAGGCCCATGGCGCCCAAGGCATTACCGACCTGGCGGACATCCAGCGCGGCACGGAAACCCAGAAGCTGTTTACGATGTTCTATGGCTTCTTCAACCATATCTATAACCGGCAAAGGGACACGGTCCGGCTGGCTGGGCAGGGCATGGGCAAGATCGGCGCCGGCGACGTCAAAGGCGGCGCCCGCGACTTCGCCATGGTGCTGGCCCGGAGCTTCTTCTATCTGGCGGCGCCGGCGCTCATCGAAGCGGCGGTATCCGAGGGCGGCCCGGACGAAGATAAGGGCGAAGGCTGGGGCGACTGGACGGCAAAGGCGATCGCCGGCGAAATCCCCGCCGGCATCCCCCTCTTCCGGGACGCCGCCAAGGCGGCGATCAGCGGGCGGCATTACGAAATGAGCCCGGTGGTCAAGGCCGGGGACAGCCTCCTGACCCTTGGCAGAGACGCCGCCGCCGCCGCGGGATGGACGGATCAGCCCGTCAGCAGCAAATGGGTGAAACACGCCATCGAAGCTCCGGGCTATGTCTTCGGTCTGCCGACCGGACAGGCGTCCGGCACGCTGCAATATCTCTGGGATGTGATGGACGGCGATCAGAATCCGGAAGACCTGGCGGACTTCCTGCGCGGCGTCGTGTTTGGAAAGGGGAAGGCAAACTAGGCGATACCTCTGGCGCATTCCCAGGTAGCTGCTAATCGTCAAGCAGCTACCTGGGAATTTCGCCTATGACCGTCACCAGCACGACATCAACCGCCACGCTTTTGGGCAACGGATCGGGCACGGTGCTGCCCTTGGGATTTTCGGTCCTGTCCCAAGACGAATTACAAGTCTTCATCGTTGACGGAACCGTAACGCCCACCGTCACCACGCAACTGACGGCAGCGCAATATCAACTGCTGAACCCGGGCGCGACACCATCGCTGGTCATCACCGACCCCAGCACCAGCCAGCCGCTGATCGCCAACAAATGGGCGACGGCGAACCGCATTCTGGTCTTGCAGCAAAAGTACGGATTTTCAGTCAATAACTTCAATCCCGCGCTGGTGGAAACCGCGCTCGATTATCAGGCCAAATGCATCCAGCAGCTCCAGGCCCAGATCGACCGCAGCGTCAAAGTGGCGGTCGGCGCCAGCCCCGACGCCTATCTGGCAAATTGCCAGACCGCACAAAACACAGCGCAAGCTGCTGCGGCCACGGCCGCGGCGGCAGCGACAAGCGCCAGTACAAGCGCCGCGACCGCTCAAGCCGCCGCCGCCTCGCTGCCTTTTGGGGTTGCAATCGGCACCGGCAAGGTGCCGCTATGGAACGGCGTGAGTTGGACCGGTGTTTCGCCGGGCAACTTCTCTGGCCCGGGAATGGCCGCCTCGGGAAATCTTGTCTCCTTTTCGGACACGTCCGGCGGCCAAGGCAGTGATAGCGGTGTTCCGGCCGCGAACGTCGTCACCAATGCCGGCACCGCGACCAATGGCGCCCTTGCCATCTTCGCCAATGGATCAGGGAAGGTTGTCGCCAGCGGTCCTTCCCTCGCCACCACGGCCACCGCCAATGCGGTTCCCAAAGCCAGAAGCGACGGCACCCTTGATCCCAGCTTTATCTCCTGCCCGGAAATTCCTGTTCGCCAAACCGTGCTGTCGGGGGACGCCAACAGTAGCGGCGCGGCGGCCTTCCTGACCGTCGGCGCGGGACTGACCCCTGCTTTCACGGCCACCAATCCGCTGATCCTGGCCTTTGCCAATGGCTTTGGACAGATCGGCGCGGTGGATCTTGTCGCCAAGCTGGCTATCGGTGGCAACACGGCGGCCTGCTCGGCCAATCTGCTATCCTATCTTTATGCCGTTTATAGCAGCGCCACCGCCGTCACCTGGGGCGCGACCCTGGCCCCGGTGCAATATGGTCCAGCCTATAATCAGGCGGCGCAGGCCAGCCTGACCTTGAACAATTCCAGCCTGGATGATTTCGGCAACAGCTGGACCAATACGAGCGTCACCTTCACCAGCAGCAGCCCGATGCTGAGTGGCTCTTATATGGGCGTCTTCAACGGCAGCTCGTCCAAGATGTCGTCTGCGGCCTTCCCCAGCCTTGCCCCTTTGGGCAATGGCGGATGGTCGATGCGGACCTGGTTCAAGACGCCTGTCAATAACGCCGCCCAGGCTGTGATGTCGGCGGTCAACGCCAGTGGCTATGGCGCCGTGGTCTATCTCAGCAACGGTGGCAATATCCTGGTGGACCTGTCATCGACCGGCAGCACCCGCGATATCGCCAATGCGGTTTCGGTGGCTCCCTATGCCGCCAACACGGCCTATTTTGTCGAGCTGACCTATGATCCCATCGCCGGCAAATATTATCTCTATGTCAACGGAACCGGTTACACAGTGGCCACCAGCGCCCTGAAAATCGGCGCCATTTCGACGGTGAGTTTGGGTTATGGCGGCCCGATCTCGGGCGGGTATCTGGGGGGCGGCTCGACAGCGTGGGCTCAGGGCTTAGAGATCCTGCCCTATTGCCAGCATCCCGCCGGCACCAGCTATAGCGTTCCCACCGCTCTGGCCTCGGTGGCGACGGCGGGCTATGCCTCGGACTGGTTCGATACCACCAACATGGCGATGAAGTCGCCTAGTGCGGCTTCGACGGCGGCAGGCAGCAATCCGACCTTTACCACCAGCAGCAAACTCTATGTCGGCGAGGCGATTGCCGGGGCTTCTGCCATCAGCAGCGTGGTGAGCTATGCGCTTGTGGGGCGTTGGGATAGCGGTTGGGTGACGGCGCCGGCTTTGGCGACCCCGACCTCATACACTCATAATGTCGGGATCAAAACCGTGTCGGCACGACTGCAGGCAATCTGCATTGCTGCCGAGCAGGTCTATGCGATGGGTGATGTGATCGATGTCCTGATGGGGGCGACGATCGCCAGCAACCAATCCTGCGAACTACAGCGATTGACCAGTCGGACCATGATGCTGCGCCCCGGCTCCTCTTATTTCTTGGTGGGCCTGACCAGTGCCTCAGCAACGGTTGCCCTGACACCCGCCAACTGGCAGATCCGCCTTTTTGTCGATCGGGGATTTTGAGTATGGCTTTCATCAACTGTGACCATGGCTATTACGAAGGGGATCAGATCGATCCGGCCGATCTTGCCGTCCCTCAGCGCCCTGATTTCACCTATGCCTGGAATGGCAGCGCCTGGCAGCCGACAGCAGAAACTCATAACGCTCCGATCCTGGCGGAGATCGCCACGATGGAATCCTCCGTTTCCGAGCGCCGGTTGCGGGAAGCTGTGTTGGGCACGGATAACGGCTGGCTGAAGAACATCAATGACCAGATCGCCGCGCTACGCTCTCAGCTGATCATGGACGGTGCGTAAGATGAGCAGCGAATCGATCTCTGTCTGGAGCGTCATAACCGTGGTCATGCTGCCCTTGTTGGGCGGCGCTTTTCTGCTGCTGTGGTCGCGGATGGACAAGCATCAAGACGCCGATAAGTCCCATCACGACGATATGTGGAAATCGATCCACGAGATTCAGAACAAGCTCGAACACCACCGTGTCGATAGCGAACGCCGTTTCGTCGAAGACAATGATCTTCGCAAACTGGAAGAGCGGCTGGATGGGCGGCTCGAGCGGATCGAAGACAAGCTGGACGCCTTACGCCCCAAGGCATCCTGACCAGACCATCCCCCCCTGACTTTAGAGGCGAGACCCATGAGCGATCCCAATCAACGAACCCATGCCGAAGTCCTGCAAGAGCTGTCTACTGCCCGGGCGGCTCATTTGGCCGCGCTGAAGGCAGCCTCTGAAATGCAGGGGCATGCCGCTTTGGATGCGGCGCTGCAAGAGGTGAAGGCGGCCGGACAGGAACTGGAAACCAATATCCGCGCCCTTATCAGCGAAGGCCGCACTGCGATCGAGAGCATGGCCAAGGCTGCCCAGGACGAGTTCGATCAGGCGCAAGATCAGCTGGCCCGCGTTGACGGGTGGCTTTCCGGCTTGGGCTCGGGCGTCATGGCCATGATTGAAAAGGTGGTCGCATGACGCTCCTGCTCCCCCGAGGAATCCGGAACAACAACCCCGGAAATATCCGTCTCAGCCGGACCCAATGGCAGGGCGAAATCCCAGGCGAAGATGAGATCTTCGTAACGTTTGATAACGCCCAGGACGGTATTCGCGCGATCGCCCGGATCCTGCTGACCTATGGCCGAAAATACGGCCTTTACACGGTCAACACGCTGATCGGCAGATGGGCTCCCCCCACCGAGAACGATACCGATGCCTATGCTCGGGCTGTGGCGGCGGCCCTGAATGTTGACGTGGCCGATACCATCTTGATCGAGCATGACGACATCCTGGAGGCTATCGTGACAGCCATCATCTATCACGAAAACGGGATTCAGCCTTACAGCCCGGAAACCATCAAGACTGGCGTCGCCTCGGCCTTCCCCCCGAAGGAGGAATAAGATGATCCGCGATCTCTTCCATACCCGAATCGGTCCGGCCCTGACGGATGCCTCGACCTGGCCGTCGATCGCCGGCATCGTCACCGGCGGATATCTGCTGCCGTCGCCCTGGCGCGAACTGGTGATTGGCTGCGGCGTCGTCGGCGTCCTGCTGAAGGGGGGCGGCCATGCTTCTGGTCCTTCTGCGTGAATGGAAGCTGGTTCTCGCCGGCGCTATCGCCCTGATGGCCATCGCCGGCTGGGGCATGTTCGCTTGGGAACATAGCGACTATCAAGACCTGAAGCGGCAACTGGCGGACCAGAAGGCCGAGGCCGAGAAGACCTTGACCAAGGCCAACAACAAAGTGGCCCTGCTACAGGAAACCCGCGACACCCTCAACCTGGCGATCGAGGATCAACATGCGAAAACCCAACAAGCCTTGGCCGCTGCGGCCGATGATAACCGCAGCCTTGCTTCTGACATTAAGCGCCTGCAGCAGTCCCGAAGTGGGGATGGTGGTCAGCACGCCCTGCCCGGCTCCTCCCACCCTGCCGCCGGCGCTGCAAAACCCGCCGCCGTCGGCGACCGCCTCGGCCGATGTGAAGCCCTACTTGCTGAAGGTGCAGGCCTTCTTGCAGGAACCGCCCAGCAGTCCGACCAAGGCGCCCAACTCTCTCAGGAATTGAGTCAATGGGCCAAGACGGTGGCCGGTGCCCAGCTGCCTGCTGACAAGTCTGACCCCTGATGCTAAAAGCTGTCAGACTTTGGTCAAAATGCTGGCAAAAATTAGCCCTAGAAACTCTGACGCTCCCCTGAAATCAAAGGATTTCATGCCAATTTGTAATCAGGGGGTCACGGGTTCGATCCCTGTAGCCGGCACCATTTTCTTATGAAAAATCAGACTGTTGCAACGGCGTCCGTTTTGGACGCCGACTGCACTATGCCCAAACTATGTCCGGGCAGCTTATCAATGGCACTGCGCAGGTTGACGGGCACTAGGTGAGCATAAACGCCCTTAAAGTGAAGTTCCCCGCAGGCCCACAGCGGACCAGCATCATACGAGTGCCTGTTCGAACTGACTACGCATCTCTCATTTTGGGTGATCAATTTAAGAATGCTGTTTCTGCGGACTTGACCTCTATCCACCTCATGTCAAACATGTGTGCATCATAAAAAGGGGATAGTCCGATGCCGGACGCCATTGACGCCAAAAAAGTTCGATCCATCGCCGTCGACAGCCTCGCGCTCGATCCAGAGAACCCTCGCCTCCCAGCAGATCGCAAAGGAGCAGGTGATCCGAGCATCATTGAATGGCTCTATGAAAATGCTGACGTCGGAGAACTGATGCTCTCCATCGGTGGGCAAGGATATTTTCCAGGCGAGCCACTGCTTGTGACGACTGATGGGGCTCCTGCCGGTAAATTCATTGTTGTAGAAGGTAACTGCCGTTTGGCAGCTACCAAGTTACTCAACAATACGGGCTTGATGACCAAGCCGCCCAAAGCTGTTCGAGAAGCCGCCGACACGGCCACTTTCAAGCCAATTGAACTGCCGTGCATTCAGTTTGCCGCCCGAAAAGACATCCTCAAATATCTTGGCTATAGGCACGTTACAGGCGTTCACCCTTGGGATGCCCTTCAGAAAGCGCGCTATCTTCGCCAGCTTCGTGATCTGTACCCCATGCCTGGGGAGCAGTGGGAACAATACAAGCAGTTGGCCCGCGAAATTGGCAGCCGAGCAGATTATGTGGCCAAGCTCCTGACTGGCCTCCATCTTGTGGACCTCGTCGCTGAGAAACGGTTCTTCGGGATCAAGGGCCTGGATGAGGAGAGGTTAAACTTCTCGCTACTGACCACAGCCCTATCCTACTCGTCCATTTGCAGTTTTCTTGGCCTAGAAAATGCAACCGATGAAACAGCTAAAAACCTGGATGAGGAGCGGCTAAAAAACCTGATTAGCTGGCTTTTCGAAGAGCACAAAGAGGGCCGGACGCGGCTTGGTGAAAGCCGAAATCTAAAAACCCTCGCTGCCGTCGTTTCCCACGAAGAGGCCCTCCAAAAATTTACAGACGGGCTCCCCCTAGAGGAAGCCGAAAATTGGACAAGCCTGCCTGAGGAAAACTTCAGAGATGCCCTTAGTACGGCAATCGGCGCAATGCAGCGAGCACGGGATGTTGTTCACAGGGTTCAAAAAACCAATGATGCCGACATCGAAATGCTCAAGGAAATGAACCAGATGGTCGTCGCCCTGCATTCGATTGTGAAAGACAAGAGAGGCTCAGATCAGGAGCTTGGGGTGATCTAATGGATCAAATCGCCAATTTGGACGATAGCCCTGAGCGACCATGGCCGTACCTCTGGGCAGACTTCATCGAAATCGTGTGTTTGAGTACGCTGGACAAGGTCGCAACGGCTCAAACTTTGCGTTCTGGCTATCTTGGGCAAGATGTATCTGGTGAAGATACCGAGCTTTTCGACGACGCCGACTTGGACCTCGCGAATGGGGCAGATGCACGCCCCCGGAGAGCCGATAAATTTGAGCGGCTGATTGACGATGGCTTTCAGCATGCCGAAGATCGGCAACGCCAGTTTGGCAATCTCTACCCCTTTGAGGTCGATAAATCCGCGCGACGCCTCTCGCTCAAAACCCCACTTTCCGAAGGCAACAAGCTTTATGTAGCCCTTCTGCTGTCAGCCAATCATAAGTATCTCCCTGGACAACAGCATGCCCTGACTACTGGCTTTGAGGTCATATCGTGGCATGCTCTCAAGGCATTGCTCCCAACAGAAAGTGATGTACGTTTAGCTGGCACAACCCACGCCAATAGCCCCATTGGCATTCCGTCCGCGTCGTCCAGGAAACCAGATAAGTTACGCGGAATGGTCGCGTTGGCTCGAACGGGTGCCGAGATTAACGACGCGCAATTCTGGCCCAATGATACCGCCGACGAAGGGGCTGACTTGTTTGCCGTGGTGCCCTTTGGTGAGCCAGAGACCGCTGAAGAAATTATTGTTCTCGGGCAGTGTGCGACATCGAATGAAAATTGGGGGCCAAAACAGAATGATGCCTCACCTCAGAAATGGGCCCCCTTGCTTGGCATGCCCGTTCCCAATATGAACTTTCTGTTTTTGGCAGCATCTCCGCGTCAGTACGGAAATAAGTTTGAGCGAGGTGTTGTCCGAAGTGGTCATGCCGTTTGGGTTGACAGGCAGCGTATTCTGAAGCGCCTGAACAAGTTGGTCGAACGGACGGCGACCCCGGCAAGCGCCTTGATGTCGACTAAGGTTTGGGACCTTGTCACCAAGGCCGTGGAAGCATCAGACATTGTGGCCGAGCATCCTACTGGCCATTCGCAACATACTGCGTTAGTGTAAGGACATGAGCATCGTACCGGGAACAGCATGTTTGACGTAAAACCTGACCTTGCCCACGAATGGATCGCATCCGCCAGTACGGCTGAAGCAATAAATGATAGCGAAAAATGGACCGCCATCTCGCTGTTTTCCGGATGTGGGGGATTTGACTTGGGTGCTGCCGCAGCCAAGGTAAAAGTTGTCTACGCCATTGATGCAATGGCCGACGCTGCTGCAAGCCTTCGCAGCTATCTTCCCAATGCTGACATCGTGCATGATCGGGTCGAAAACGTTAAGACTTTCCCCAAGGCTGACCTGTTATTTGGTGGCTATCCATGCCAATCGTTTTCGATGGGGGGGAGAAGGTCTCCAGAAACGGACACCAGATCAGAACTATATTTGCAGTTTGCTCGGTGCCTTGAATTAGTGGAGCCGCTTTACTTTGTTGCGGAAAATGTGGCTGGCCTCAAAGCGCTTGCGGAGGGCGAATTCTTCTCCCGCCAGATACGAGAGTTCAGCCGCGCCGGTCAACACGGCTATCGCATTTCATGGGCGATCCTTGATGCTTCTGATTTCGGCGTACCCCAACGCCGCCGCAGGCTATTCATCGTTGGGGTAAGAAAAGACTTGGCGAAAGAATTCTCTTTCCCACAGCCAACTCACGGCAAAAACGGGGGACTACTGCCGCCCTGTTCACATGGCGATGTTCTTGCAGACCTTCCGTTGTGGCCAGAGGGTGAGTTCTATCAGCGCCCTGGCGGCATGGATGATACGTTCTCCTGGTACTACATGTCCAGAAACCGCAAAGCGGCCTGGGACGCCCCATCATATACAGTCGTTGCCAATTGGCGGCACGTCACGCTGCATCCTGCATCACCAACCATGACGATGACCTCTTCCAACCTTCAAGATGGCTGGAAGCAGCGTTGGGATTTCTCAGGACAGCATGAGCATCTCCTTATCGACCCAGCACGCCCTAAACTGGATATCCCTCGACGCCTGTCGTGGAGGGAGTGTGCACGAATTCAAACTTTCCCGATTGGTTTTGAACCCGCAGGGTCAATACAGTCAAAATTTACGCAAATTGGAAATGCTGTCCCCCCAAAGCTGGCCCAAACAATCCTTGAGCACCTTCTGTCTGGAAAAGGGCTCTCCCCAGTAAGGAAAATCAAAAAAAAATCTGATAAAAAATCAGCACCGGATTTATAAATCCGCTCCCCCTGGACCGAGCCCTCTTATCAACTGATTGTAACGGCATCCCTTTTAGAGGCCGACTGCACTAGACCCAGATTATGTCCAGGCAGCTTCTCGATGGCACTGCGCAGATTGTCCGGCGCGAGATGGGCATAGCGCATGACCATCGCCAATGTTTTATGCCCTAGCAGTTCCTTCACCGCTAGCAACTGGACGCCGTTCTGGACAAGGTGGCTCGCAAAGGTATGGCGCATATCATGGATGCGGAAGTCCTCGATCCCTGCCCGCTCACAGGCCGTCGCGAATGATGTCTTGATCGACTTGATACCGTCCCCCTCGTACAAGAACACCCGGTCGCTTATTGGCCGCACTGTGCCAGCATCTTGGAGTAGCTTTTGCCCGCGCTTCATCCTGAGCGGATTTAAGCGCGGACAGCACGGCAACCAACCGGGCGTCCATTGGAACGACATGAGGATTTCCGTTCTTGGTCCGAGGGAACCGGACGACGCAGCGCGTGAAATCCACGTCTGACCACCGCAACCCAAGGACGTTGCCAATCCGTCCACCCGTATCGAAGCCGGTGATCACGATTGGCCGCAAGTGGTCGGGACACACCTCGATGAGACGCTGCATTTCGTCCACCGTCAGTGACCTGCCTTGGAAGTTTCATCCAGCCGTAAGTAGAGCCTTTGGCGAAGTTACGCCGTGTGGCGTGGTCTGAGCAATGGGGCCGGGCTCGGAGCCCCGGAGGGGCGGAGAGACCGGCCCCATT